>Ga0194059_1000055_pt1 | contig 55172 bp, 48 predicted proteins | sample SepL6211m_MetaG_FD_163426 | JGI IMG/M metagenome (GOLD analysis project Ga0194059, IMG submission 163426) | Anoxic zone freshwater microbial communities from boreal shield lake in IISD Experimental Lakes Area, Ontario, Canada - Sep2016-L626-11m | ecosystem: Environmental > Aquatic > Freshwater >...
ACATGAGCTTGCACCCCCATAAAGAGCAGTATTAACCGGTATTCTGGGGGGAGGCAAGAGTTAGATGGGTAATGCATTGAAAATAAAGCTTAAAAGCAAAATAAACGTCTAAAAGTTTGACACAACGATGAATTCCGCCGGGGGACACCGTATGACATCACATACTATTGAGCTGACAATTTACATACCGACATTTAACCGACATGAAAAATTAAAAAACAGCCTGGATATTATTTCAAAGGAGATACGTGGAGTAGAGGACAAAGTCCTGGTCTACGTGTCAAATAACGCATCACCTGACGGTACCCGCAACTACCTGGAATCTCTTGACTACCCGTGGCTGCACATCAGGCATAATCAGGAAAATGTTGGGTCCGCACTCAATATGCTTCACTGTTTTGAATTGCCGGTCACAACTAAATTTGTCTGGGCGATGGGTGATGACGACTATTTGATGCCACATGCAATAACAGGCATTCTCTCCCTGATCAAAGAGTATCCCGAAGCCGATTATATTTTTTGTAACACCAAGGCATTTTCCGAGCAACACTCTGCAGAAGTTCTGAAAAACTATTTTGAATCTGGAATCGTTGAAGGCGGAACGTTAAAAAGTAAAAAGTACGTCGGAACTACGTTGGTGGATTTCGAACAGCTGATTGACCCTGATATTGCCGACACGCTGTTGGGCGAAGTGATGGTCAGTTGTTTCAGGCAGTCCGCTGTTACATTAGATCCAAATGAAGCAATAGATTTTCACATTGATCGCGCTAACTGGGAACAGGTGGATTTCGTAACGGCTGGAAAACTGTATCAACCGCATAATTTGCCATTTCTATGCAGCTTTAGTGGCAAAACCAAAGCTGTCTATTGCGATGTTCCCAGAACCTTTAATTTTTGGGGTTCTGCAGAGTGGCTGGGCGATTATGATTATATATTTTCCGTAATAATCCTGTTTCTTATTTCTCAATACAAAGAACGCGGCTTCATCTCTGATGAGAAATTCATCAAGCTGTTGGGCTATTATTATTCCATCATGGGAGACTCCCTCGCCAGATTGATTGACGGGAGCAGCACGGCACGACCATTCAATCCACTCATTAAAGCAAAAATGTTTGATTTTCTTTTTACCTACATGCGGGAATACCTGAAAGAATGTGGTGGAAGAACATTTCAAGAATACAGGGATAAGGAGGCATCACATCCTTGCTGTGCGACATCTGGAACTATTCAAAAGACTGGCTCCTACACCACCTCCATCATCATCCTTAGCTGGAATCAACTGAAGCACACCAAGACCTGCCTGAATAGTATCCGCCAACATACCGATACCCCATACGAGATCATCTTTGTGGATAACGGATCTACTGACGGCACGCTGAAATGGCTGCGGGAGCAGACCGCACAGGATCCAAACTGCAGGTTGATTGAAAACGGCTCCAACCTGGGCTTTGCCAAAGGATGCAACCAGGGGATGCAGACTGCAAACGGCTCTCAGATTGTGCTGCTGAACAACGACACCGTTGTGACGCCCGGCTGGCTGACCGGTATGAGTGAACTGCTTGAGCGCTACCCGGATGCCGGGATCGTTGGCCCGATGACCAACAGTGCCAGCGGGGTGCAAGTGGTCGAGGATCCCGGTTATGGAACTCTCAATGAACTGCCTGCCTGGGCTGCTTCATTTCGCGAGAACAATCGCTACCGGGTTATCCGTCAGCGGCGCATTGTTGGTTTCTGTATGCTCTTCCGGCGCGAACTGGCCGAGAACATCGGTTTGCTGGATGAAAACTTCGGTACAGGAAATTTCGAGGATGACGACTACTGTTTGAGAGCGGAGTTAGCTGGCTATCGCAACATGATCGCGGGCGATGTGTTTGTGCATCATGAGGGGGGAGCTACGTTCTCTGGTAACAAGGTGAACTTTGCAAATGCTATGATGAATAATCATCAGTTGTTTAATAATAAATGGGATCCTAAAAGTATGGATGAATCTACGCTGCGCCGCTGGTTGGTTCTTGTCGCAGTTGAAGAGGCTGAGCGGTGTTTTCGAAAGGGGCTTGTGGAGGAGGCAGTACAGATACTGATTCAACAAGGGATCAAAGCAGATTTATCGAGTAAAGCTCCCTATATTGCACTAACCGAAATTTTAATTGCTTCAGGGCGTTTTGAAGAAGCTCTTCAAGTCTTAGCCGAGTTGCCTGATGGAGTCGCAGGTCTCAAAGCTGAATTTGAAGCGGTTTGTTATGCCGCACTTGGTGATGCTGTTGCGGCAACAGAAGCCGCAGAACGGGCACTCTCCGTGAGCGGGAAATATCCTCGGGCTCTGGTTATCCTTGGTACGTTAGCGGCACGTCGAGGAGAAACGGGGGAAGCTGAAGTTTTTTTCAGGCAAGCGATCGAGGCCGACCCATCCAGCGGCAGTGGTTGGCTGTCAGTGGGTATGCTCTTGTGGGGGAACGGGAATCTGGAGGGTGCATATCAGGCTGTTCGACAGGCGGTTGTGGTTGATCCGCTGAATGAAGAGGCTGTTAAAATTCTACGGGATATGGCTGAACGTCTTGTTTAGCCTCGCGAAAAGGCCTCGATTTAGAATCTAAATCAAGAAGGACTTTTTGGTTTTAAATCGTGAAGTAATCGTGAAGCTAAAAAAGGTTTGTGCCTTTTAGAAGCGCTGTAATTGCATTGTATGTAATTCATTTTATCATTGTTAAGTATGTATGATTTGTATATAATGCACTTATGCTTATAGAAATAGGATCACAAATACGAAAAAACCGCGTAGATCGTCACATCACCCAGCAGCAGTTGGCGCAGGCACTGGGGATGAGTCGCACTACGATTGGGCAGATTGAAAACGGGATTATCCAGGAGATTGGGGTCCGAAAACTTATCCGAATACTGGAATTCCTGGACCTGGAATTTCGTGTACGACCGGCAGGAAACCCGCCAACGCTTGACGAACTACATGAGGAGAACCTGTAATGCCCGGAGTTGCAGAACTTGCGGTGTGGGCCGGTGCTGCCCGTTCAGGACTGCTGGCAAGAGAGGCACACAACAGGCATATATTTGCGTATTCTCAGGGCTATGCGGGGGATGTTGTATCTCTCACGATGCCGGTCAGGTTAGAGAGTTGGGCCTGCCGCGAACTTCACCCCGTTTTTCAGATGAATCTTCCGGAAGGGGCGCTCCTTGAAGCAATACGGAAGGCGATTGCGAAACTGATTGGCGATGATGATCTTTCACTGCTGCGCGTTACGGGTGGAAATCAGGTTGGAAGGAATCGCTTCTCTGTGGCAGAGGCCGATTACCCGACAGCTGTTGAGACAATGGAGTCTCTGGAGGAACTTTTATCCTTTCCTGACACGGTCGAACTCTTCCAAGAACTGGTCAACCGCTACGCTCTCCGCTCCGGTGTTTCCGGTGTCCAGCCAAAAGTCCTGCTGGGTGCGACACAGCGTGGAACGCTCGCCTCTGCCCAATATATTGTTAAATCCTGGGGCAGCGAATATCCCCAATTGGCAGCAAATGAGTATTTCTGCATGACAGTGGCAAAAAGAGCCGGATTGCCAACCCCGGAATTTTATCTGGCGGAGAATGGCGGCCTGTTTGTCATGCGCCGATTTGATCGGGACGAAGATGGCACAGAGCTTGGATTTGAAGAGATTTGCGCTCTGCAGGGGCTCTCAACATCACGTAAATACAGCGGTAGCTACGAGCGGGTTGCCAGAAGCATCAAAGATTTTGTTTCAGGTGAGCATCTGATGGCCGCGAGAAAACAGTTTTTTGCCATGCTGGTATTGTCAGTAATGGTGAGAAATGGAGATGCCCATCTGAAAAACTTCGGTGTGCTGTATCGTTCCTCAAGAGACGTGGTGACACTAGCTCCGGTATACGATGTAGTAACAACCGCAGCTTATATCCAAAAAGATGTCCCGGCATTAACGCTGGCGGGCACCAAGAAATGGTGGCATCGCAACGTGCTTGAACAGTTTGCCATGACCCATCTTTCGCTTTCAGTCGGGATGATATCTGATATTTTTGAGCAAATGTCTACGGCAACCATGGAGGTTCGTGGAGAAATCGCGTCTTATTGTGGTGACCATCCTGAGTTTACTGTTGTTGGTGAACGTATGATGGATATCTGGCAGGAAGGTGTTGAAGGGCTACGGAAATAAATTAGTAGCCTCGCGAAAAGGCCTCGATTTTGAATCTAAACAAAAAGATTTTTCGGCTTTAAATTGTAATTAGGCGAAGAGGTTTTTTCTATGATTGATGGTAATAATAGCCTCTTTAAAGCCCTAGCAGCCAAATACATTTGGTGGGTGAAGCCGGAGGACGTACTGAAACGTCCGGAACGAGTGGTTATTCAGGTAATGAACATTGGAGATTTTACTGATACGGTCGCTGTTATAGAATCTATAGGCGAAGAGCGGGCAAGGGAACTTCTAACCAATGCCGAGGCTGGTCAGTTTTCCCCACGATCGTGGCACTATTGGCATTATCGTCTGGGGCTTGCCGAAGTGGGAAACGTTGCACCATTACCGAAGAGAAGAGTCATCTGATGAATATCTTTGAGCCACATACAGAAATCTTACCCGATTCTCAACAATATGTCTGGCCGCTTTTGACGCCATTACAAAAGAAGGGGTTTGTACTGTATGGAGGCACAGCGGTTGCACTGCGCCTCGGTCATCGACAATCCGTTGATTTTGATTTTTTCTCAGATCAGGCACTTGATAAATCAGCGCTTTACAATATACTTCCGATGCTTACTACTGCCACTGTTATACAGGATGCGCCTGATTCTTTGAGTGTTCTTGTGCCGGTTGATGTCTCAGCTGCAACAGAATACGTCAAACTCTCTTTCTTTGGTAACATCAATAATGGTCGCGTTGGCGAACCTGATGCGACAACTGACGGGACATTGGTTGTTGCTTCACTTGCTGATATGATGGCGCACAAGCTGAAAGTTGTTTTGCAGCGGATTGAGGCTAAGGATTATCGTGATATTGCTGCTATGCTGAAATACGGTATGGCACTTGATGAAGGTATGGCGGGTGCATCTGCCCTATTTGGTAAAACTTTCCAGCCGAGCGAGAGCCTGAAAGCGCTGGTTTATTTTGAGGGGGGCGATCTTGACACACTTTCAGATGATGAACGGGCCGTTCTTGTTATTGCTGTGAAAAAGGTCATAAAAATACCGCCTTGTATGATTCGCTCAAAATTACTTGTTGTTGCTTAATTTCAAAGAAGGACTTTTGGTTTTAAATCGTGAGTAATCGTGAAGCTGAAAGGCAGGTTTTAACCTCGCGAAAAGGCCTCGCTTTTGAATCTAAACAAGAAAGACTTTTTTTGTTTTAAATCGTGAAGTAATCGTGAGGCTGAAAACGGGAATTTTGACTATGCAACCTTCGCAAAAAAACAGTCACCTTGATGATACTCTTTCAGTCATCTCTGCTGCCGCCCAACTGTACCCCGATAGTCTCAATATTGCGCGCCATCACGCCGAACTTCTTGCGCAATGCGGGCGTGATGGGGAAGCGTTGAAAGCCTGTGAAGCATTTTTGACAGACTTCGGGGTAGATGGAGAACTTCTTAGCCTGGCACTGCGGCTGCGTCAACACATTGGCTGCTACGAACGTCCGGCGGAAGCGGGTTCGAAGTCCGTTTCGCTCTGCATGATTGTCAAGAATGAAGAGAAGTGTCTGGCCCGCTGTCTGGCCAGCCTCAAGCCGGTGGTTGATGAAATGATCGTTGTTGACACCGGATCATCAGATCGAACGGTTGACATCGCTGCCGCATTCGGTGCCCGGGTATTCGACTTTACCTGGAACGGTGATTTTTCTGCGGCGCGCAACTATTCGCTCTCAAAAGCGCTCGGCAGATGGATTCTGATAATGGATGCCGACGAAGTACTGTCCGAGCGCGATTATCCACTTCTGCAACATCAGCTGCACAGTTCTGCTGATAAACTGGTCGCCTGGAGTGTTACTACCAGAAACTACACCAACCGGACGGAGTGTGAGGGGTGGCATGCCAATGATGGCAGGTATCCGGAGCAGGAGCAGGGCGATGGCTGGTATCCTGGCAAAAAGGTGCGGCTGTTCCCGGCGTTGCAGAATGTCCGATTCCGCGGGGATGTTCATGAAATGGTCGAGGCAGACCTGAGAATAATGGGGACCCCTATCGAGCAGGCCGATTTTGTGGTGCATCATTACGGTGAACTTGCCGATGATGATCGAAGAGCAAAACAGGTGCGCTATTACAATATGGGTAAACAGAAGCTGCTTGAACGCCCTGATGATATCATAGCTGCTGTAGAACTGGCGTTGCAGGCGGGTGAGTTGGAGCTGTTCGATGAGGCGCTGGTGCTGTGGGACAATTTACTCTCACGCGGAATTACGTCGCGGGATGTATTTTTTAACCGCTCATACGTGTTGATGGGGCTGAAGCGTTTCAATGAGGCATCGGACATGGCCCTCAAAGCCATGGAGGTCGATCCGGACCATAAGGAATCGGCATATAACTACGGCATGTGCCTGCTAAACCTGGCCCGTCCCGGACAGGCGGTGGCGTTTATCGCTCAAGAATCCGCCAAACACCCTGACTATCCGCTTCTCATGGCGCTGTTATGTGTGCTATATCTCTGCACCGGAGAGTCTGCATCGGCACAGGCCATCTCTGAAAAATTAAGAGCGGGCAACTACGCAGTGACGGGCTTTGTAAAGGAGCGAGTTGCAGTTTTGGAGCAACTTGGTCACTTGACAACAGCACTGCGGCTTCGACAAGCTGCTGCTAAAATTCCAGCGACTAATATGGGTATCCAATGATAACTCCTGACACCAAGGGGGCAGGATCAGCTTTGATGTGGTTTCTTGAATGCGCCGATCAGGCATTTGACTCCGGAAATTTTACGGATGCACTCGGAGAGTTTGAGTGCGCTTTAAAAATATCTCCTGATGACATTCAGGCGAAGACAGGTGTGGCGCTCTGCCTGATACATCTTCGCCGCTACGCCGAGGCCATACCATTACTTGTGCAACTTGAAGCGCTGATGCCGACGTCCCTTCAGTTACAGTTTTTGCTGGGAGAATCGCTATATTGCACCGGTCGACTTGATGAGGCGGAAGTCTGCCTGAGTAGACTTGTTACGCAAGCCCCTGATCACTTCGATGCGCAAAACCGTCTTGGCAGAGTCTACATGGATCTGCACAGACATCCTGAAGCAAACCAATGTTTTTCTACAGCCCTGGTACTAAATCCGCGACACGTGGAGTCCCTCACGTACATGGGCATTATGATGATTCAGTTTTGCCAGTTTGACAATGCTTTGATCGCACTGGGAAACGCCCTCGCAATTGAACCGAAGAATGTTCTGGCACTGAACAACCTTGGCCGTGCATTCAAGATGATGGGGCGACCTGAAGAAGCCACACTCTGGTATCTGAGAGCACTAGAGATTGCTCCCCGTGATGTCGGCATCATAGGCAACTATTTATTTGCTCTCAATTACTGTGCAGATCTGAGCCCGGAATTCGTCGCACAAGAGCACTTTCGTCTTGCTCCGAGTGCACACCGTATTGATTTTGATGCTACTCCCGTCCCTCTGCAACGGAAAGAATCCGGTAAATTGCGCATTGGCTATGTTTCCGGCGATTTTTACACTCATTCAGTTGCATACTTTGTAGAACCGATTCTTATACATCATGATTATGATACTTTTTCCGTTGTTTGTTATTCTCTTGGGACTACCAGTGATGCGACCACTGATCGCATCAAGGATTTGCCGTGCCTCTGGCGCGATATGGTTGGAGCCGCTCCGGACGCTCTGGCATACCAGATTCGCGAGGACAGGATCGATATTCTGGTAGACCTTGCCGGCTACACCGCTGATAATCGCATTGGTGCGTTTGCCAGTTGCCCTGCGCCTCTACAGGTAAGCTGGATCGGATATCCCAATACGAGCGGCCTCCCGCAAATTGATTACTTTCTAACCGACAGTGTCTGTGCTCCTCCGGGTATGACTGATCATCTCTTTAGTGAACGACTCTGGCGACTGCCGAGAATTTTTTGCTGCTACCTGCCACCCATGGAGTTCCCTACCGTTGTACCATCGCCGTATCTTGTCAACAATTTTGTGACATTTGGCAGTTTCAATAACTTCGGCAAGGTGACTCCGCAGCAGATCATACTCTGGGCACGTATTCTCCGTGCGGTGCCTGGTTCCCGGCTGTATCTGAAGAGCATGTCCCTCGGTGATCGATCAGTTAAGGAGTCTGTTCTGGCACAGTTTGATGCGGAAGGAGTTGATGGTGACCGCATCGACATGAGAACCGTAACTACTACACCGCTTGAACATCTGCACGAGTACTCACGGGTCGATATTGCCCTCGACACGTATCCCTATCATGGCACCACTACCACCTGTGAAGCCCTGTGGATGGGGATTCCGGTAATATCCCGGGCTGGAGTTACCCATGCTTCACGGGTCGGTGTGTCTCTGTTACAGCATGTCGGTTGCGCCGATTGCATTGCTGTCAATGCTGAAGATTACGTAGTTCGTGCGGTTGCTTTGGCGCAAGAACCGGCTCGGCTGACCGCATTGAGAACACAGTTGCGCGGAATGATGGCAAGTTCGGCTCTGATGGATGTGGCTGGAGTAACCATTGAAGTTGAAGCAGCATTCGTTGCAATGTATGAGTTGAAGTGCCGGGAAGGAAAGGGTGCTCCATGAATCAGAGTGGGGACTTTACCCAGGGGTGTCAATTTTTTGCTGCTGGGAACTACTCCGCAGCGGAGATTCTCTTCAGACGTTGTCTCCAGACGACGCCTGATGATGCCGACGTTCTAAGTGCGTTGGGAAGTGCCCTTGCTGCGTTGGGATCTTTGGATGAGGCCGCACACTACCTGAACCGGGCTTGCCAATTACAGCCGGAGAGTGCCCCGTTCCATTACAACCGTGCCAATCTGTTGCGCAGGTTCGGAGATAAACCTGGCGCTGAACGTGCGTATCTGGAAGCACTGCAGTGCGACCCGGGTCTGGCGGAGGCGTATCATGGCCTTGGTAGTCTGCACCTTGAAGAAGGTAAACTTGGAGCTGCTGATGTCTGCCTGAAGAAGGCAATCTACTTTAAGAATCACTTTGTTCCTGCCCTCCACGACCTTGGGCAACTTCGCCAGAGACAGGGGGCGGCTAAAGAGGCTGAGGAGTTTTACCGCCTGAGTATTGCTGGCGATGCTGCCTTTCTGCCTGCACTAAACTCGCTGGGAATGCTGCTGTGCAAAGGCCGGGTCGAAGAAGCACGACACTGCTTTGAACAGGCAATCAAGGCAGATCAAAACTATCTATATGCTCGCTGCAATCTCGCTGTGCTTGATACATGGTGCGGCAATTTCGATGCTGCAATCGCTTCGTTGCGACAGGCTGTTATTGATGCCCCCAACGACGGTGATATCCATTTCAACCTGGCACTGGCTCTGCTTGCGGTCGGAAGGTTTAATGAGGGGTGGGGCGAGTACGAGTGGCGCTTTGGCAAAACAAACCCGGTGCCGATGCGCTATGTCGAAATACCTCGCTGGCATGGTGAATTGTTGGCCGGCAAGTCAATTCTGATTCATGCCGAACAGGGGTATGGAGACTCTCTCCAGTTCATCCGCTTTGCTTCGCTTCTGGCTTCTCAGGGCGCGACAGTGCTGGTTGAAGGGCAGGACCAGATCATTACGCCATTATTGGCGACAGTTCCGGGAGTTGCAGCCACATTTAGTTGTGGTGAAGAACTGCCTTTCAAGCCGGATTATCAGGTTCCGATGATGAGTCTGCCATTGGAATTAGGTGTTGATGGGGCATATCCACCGCTTGTCAGTTACTTGCGTCCCCCCGAAGAGAGGGTGCGCTTCTGGCGCGATACATTATCGAGACTGCCGGGGCTTAAAGTCGGAATAGCCTGGTCTGGGCGACCGGAGCAGGAAAACGACGCTAACCGTTCCATCTCTCCGGAGCAGCTTGGGCCGTTATGTGGACTGGATGGCATCACTTGGGTCAGTTTGCAGTTCGGTCCTCATAAACCATCGCCACCACCGATATCCTTGTTCGACCCGACGGATAGAGTTGTTGATTTCTGCGACTCCGCAGCACTTGTCGCCGGGCTTGATCTGGTAATTACAGTGAACTCTGCAATCGCTCATCTGGCGGGCGGTTTGGGAAAGCCTGTCTGGTTGCTGCACCATTGGAATTACGATTGGCGCTGGATGCACGACCGCAGTGACTTACCGTGGTATCCATCGGTAAAAATTTTTCGACAAACATTGCCAGGGGTTTGGTCTTTAGTAATGGCCGATCTAATTGAAAAGCTAATCGCGCAAGACGTTTTTAGGGTATCGAACATGAAATCTCGCCCAAATTTTCAGGACCTTGCTGTTCTGGTTTATACCACTCATAAGTATAGGGACCGTTGTAATCTAATCGAGAGCAGTTGGGGTAAAAATGTTGATACTATTTTTATGGTCACTGACCAAAGTGACCCAAGGCAAAATTATATAAAAGTAACCAACAACGACACCTATTCTTCCCAACTTGAAAAAACTTTGTATGCGATGCTGTTTGCTCATAATAATTTATTACATTTAAACTGGTTTTATTTCGTATGCGATGATCGTTATGTTTTTGTAGAAAATTTATTGAACAAGATTAGTGAGCTAAATCGCTTTGATTTTTCAGTATATGGTCAGATAGGAAATACTTGGCCCAAGGATAAAAATTTATTTTACCCTTTAGGTGGGGCAGGAATCCTGTTATCAAAAATTACTTTAATATACATTATAAAGAACATTGATTTGGATATGAATAAATGGATGCGATATGAATATTGTGACGTGGCTATTGGTGCAATATGCCAGAAACTCGGTATAAATCTGGTCAATATAGAGGGTATGTTTAGTCAACCACCTGAATTTTATTCAATATCAAATCCTGGTCATCATATAAATTTTCACTACATAAGAACAAAAGAGCAATTTGATGCTTTGAGTTCAGTTGACAGTTATAGCAACGGTATTTCAGCAACAAAAGGACGCATTTTCTAGCGGATCAGCCAAAAATGATACGGAGTGGAGAAATCTCAAATGCATTCGCCGGTAGCAGTGATTTTTATTCATAGTGGTGACAGCGATTATCTGCGTTACAGCTTGGCGCAAGCAAGGTACTCCAATCCAAAGTCCCCCATTTACCTGATCGGCGATGAAGCGACGACTAATAAGTACGCAGAAGTAGAGCACGTTATATATTCTGACTATGTAACCTCTGCCAGAAAATTTGCGAAAATATATCGACACTTTAACACGAACTCCCCCTCCTTTGAGCTTTTATGCATGATGCGCTGGTTTATCCTGCGGGACTTTATGCAACTAAATAGCATAAATATGGCGGTGTATCTCGATTCCGATATAATGCTTTACGAAGAAATACACTATGAACACTACCGTTACTACGATTTTGATCTTGCTATAACGGGTGTTGCACCGCCGATTTTAGTTAACAATATAAATATCTTGGAGGCATTTTGCTCTTTTCTGGAAAATAGCTATTCTGATAAGGTAACGTTGTCAAAACTTGAAAAGCGCTTTCGGGTAATGCAAGTCGAGGGACGTCCGGGAGGTATCTGCGACATGACATTCTGGGAATTGTTTGTTGCCGACACTGATTTCAAGGTGATCGATTGGTCTCTTCAGTTTGATGATGCCGTGTATGACCGTAATATTCATTTATCTGATGGATTCGAGCTGGAAAACGGATTAAAAAGAGTCGTGTGGTGCGGCAATAGACCCTGTGGCATCAGGGAAACAGATCGGAGTCTGGTTCGATTCAAGGGACTGCACTTTCATGGCTATGCAAAAGAAGTTATGGGCGCATACCTTGCCGCTTCGGGTTCGCTGGAGGTCGATACGCCATGATGCAAAGCCCCCTTGATCAAATCATTCCCCCCGAAATCCGTGATGACGAGTTCTATCATCTCTTACGAGATCTGACCGCTCGCGAGCCGATCATAACGGCTTTGGAAATCGGTTCCTCCTCCGGGGACGGCAGTACGGCGGCGCTGGTGGATGGTTTGAGCAGAAACCGGACTCGACCGATGCTGTACTGTCTGGAGGCCTCCCAATCCCGCTTTTGTCAATTATCCGAACGCTATGCGCAGACACCTTTTGTGCGGTGCTTGAATGCTTCCTCGGTCACGGTTGATAAATTCCCATCTGAAAGCGCTGTTGAGTTCTTCTGGCACAACAGTAAAACCAATCTTAGCCTGTATCCTCTGGCAACGGTGCTTAACTGGCTGCGGGACGATATCCGCTATCTCAAAGAGAGTGGTGTGGAGCAGGGAGGCATTGCCGCTATAAAAATCAGCTACGGTATCGATCGGTTTGACCTGGTGCTGATTGACGGGTCTGAGTTCACTGGTGAAGCGGAATTAGATGAGTTGATCGGAGCCCGATGGATCGCGCTGGATGACATCAATGCGTATAAAAACTTGCGAAACTACCAGCGCCTGTCGAAAGATCCCGACTATAAACTGATCGCTGAAAACTGGCAGTTGAGAAACGGCTATGCGCTCTTTCGTCATATAGAAGCGCCCCTCCCTGTTCATTTTTTTACCATCGTACTGAACGGTATGCCCTTTATGCCCCATCATATCGAAGCATTTCGACATCTCCCTTTCCGTTGGCACTGGCACATAGTTGAAGGTGCTGCCGAACTGGTTGCCGATACCGCCTGGTCACGCCCCAACGGTGGGTATGTTCCGGATAGTTTCAACCGTGACGGCCTCAGCATTGATGGCACGGGCGAATATATCGATCAATTGAAACGGCTTTTTCCTGATAATGTCACTGTCTATCGCAAGCCTGCAGGACAGTTGTGGCAGGGCAAGCTGACAATGGTCAACGCGCCGCTGGATTCCATTCAGGAGGAGTGTCTACTGTGGGAGATCGATGCTGACGAATGCTGGAGCCACGTGCAACTCTGCGCCGGCTGGCGCTTGTTCAATGATGAACCTGAGCGGACTGCTGCATTCTACTGGTGCCATTTTTTTGTCGGCCCACACCTTGTGGTCAACAGCCGAAATTGCTATAGCCAGGTGGCCGGACATGAATGGCTGCGGACCTGGCGTTACCGCCCCGGTTACCGGTGGGTGGCCCATGAACCGCCTCGCCTTATGTGCCTCGGGCCAGATGGAGACCGAGACATCGCGCGTCAGGCGCCGTACTCTAATGATGAAACCGAGGCCAAGGGGCTGGTCTTCCAGCATTTTGCCTACGTGACTGCTGATCAGGTGCGCTTTAAGGAAAAATATTACGGTTATAGTCAGGCAACCTATCACTGGCTTCAGTTGCAGAAAGAAAGAAATTTTCCGGTTCGCCTGGGGGACTACCTTCCTTGGGTTACTGACAGAACAACCGTAGATACGGTGACTTCTCAAGGCATTATACCGTTCCCTGTAGTGGGTAATTCATGCAGACAGAAACAGATCTCTGGTGGGCCAATCATTATTGATGGTGTGTTCTTTCAATACTATGCTACCGGGATAGCCCGGGTCTGGCTCGCGCTGTTAGAGGAGTTGAGCGGAACCGGTTTTGCTTCACAGGTGGTTATATTGGATCGCGGCAAGACTGTACCGAGGCTGCCAGGCTATTGCTACCTGGATATTCCCCTCCACAACGAGTCGGATATACCGGGGGAACGGGCAATGCTCCAGAGGGTTTGTGGTGATCTCTCGGCGGCTCTCTTCATATCGACGTGGCATACAAGCCCCCTCTCAACACCAACGCTGCTGATGGTTCACGATCTGCTGCCCGAAATTTTGTTGGGAGAAAAACGCTTTGATGCTGGAAGATGGCAAGAAAAAAAGTTGGCAATAGAACATGCTCAGGCATTTATTGCCGTCTCTGAAAACAGTGCCAAAGATCTGGTCACCTGGTATCCTGAAGCGGGGATGAGGCCTATCCATATTATACATAATGGGGTGTCATCGGCATTCAGGCCTGCGACTCCAGAGCGGATAAAGCATTTTAAAGAATGGTACGGTATAACCAAACCATATTTTCTTTTCGTCGGCCCCAGAGTTTGGTACAAGAATTTCAGACTGCTGCTTGACGCCTTCCTGTTATTGCCGGAACCGGAGGTATATTGTATTGTCTCTCCACACAAAGATACGTTGGAAGGAGAGTTTGCCGGGCATCCAGGCTCCGCTTTTGTTCGTCTTACCGGACGGTTATCGGATGAAGATCTGGTGGCCGCTTACAGTGGCGCTGTGGCGTTGGTATTTCCATCCCTCTACGAAGGCTTCGGATTGCCTCCTTTGGAAGCGATGGCTTGTGGCTGTCCGGTTATTATAAGTACGGCGCTGGCCCTGGTTGAGGTCTGCGGCGACGCAGCCATACAGGTCAAATCAAATGATTGTGAGGCATTGGCGTTGGCGATGGTTTCACTATTAAACCAAAGACACGTAGCTGAGAATATTCGCCGCGGTCTTGAACGTGCCGCTGTCTTTAGCTGGCACCGTTCGGCGTCACAGATTGTACGTGCGATATGCACTCAACTGGGTGGTTCGCCCGGTTTAGATAAGATAATGTTAGAGCGCAAGCGGCCAATCTGATATTTCTGAAAAGAGACTACGACATGGGAATGATTAAGGAAACCTGGGGTGCTCTTTACATGGTGTGGGGTGATTCCCATGATCAGTTGCTCGAACGCTCCATAAATTCTCTAAAATTATATCATCCCGATCTGCCTATACATGTCCACAGGGTTGAAGATACTAATAATGACAGTGCTTCGGCAGTTATGTTTCTCGTCAAAGCAGCCATGGCCAAACTTTCTCCTTTTGAAAATACATTGTATCTTGATGCGGATACTATTGTTATGGGGCCATTGGACTATGGTTTCGCGAAAGCCGAGCAATTCGGAATTGCCTGTTGTATCTGCGAATGCCCGTGGGCACAACGCTATACAGGGCTCAAGCATATGGACGGTCTGGTGGAATATAATACCGGTGTCCTCTTTTTTACCAAAAAAGCGCAACCTTCATTGTATTTGTGGGAACAGTTAGCACGAGTGACCGATTCTTCCGTCCGCTATAACGACGAACAGGGAGAGAATGTTATGGATCATAACGATCAGGCAGCCTTTGCCAGGGCAATAGAGATGACTGGTTTTAACCCGTATGTGTTGCCGATTAACTGGAATCTCCGCCCCAGATGGCAGCGGTCCTTTTTCGGCCCGCTCCGGATCTGGCATGATGTTGCGCCTCCTCCTCCAGAATTAGCTTCCGTGAACTCATATTATGATAAAGAAGATCCCATCTTCTTTGAATTGAGAATGACATGACCATTACTCCAGACCTGCCGGTGCACTTCTTAACCATAGTCCACAACGGCGAACCGTTTATCAGGTACCACATAAACGTGCTCAATCAACTGCCATTTCAGTGGCACTGGCACGTGGTGGAAGGTGTGGCGGAGCTTCGGCACGACACGGCCTGGGCGCTTGCCAATGGCGGATCTGTGCCGGAGGCGTGCCATGAAAACGGCCTCAGCAATGACGGAACGACTCATTATCTTGACCGTCTGTCGGCTCTCTTCCCTGATAATGTGTCTGTTTATCGGCCAGAACTGGGAAAAATGTGGGAAGGCAAGCGGGAAATGATAACGGCTCCCTTGAAATATATCAGTGAAGAGAGCCTGCTGTGGCAGATAGATGTTGATGAGTTCTGGACAGCAGATCAGCTCTGTAGTGGACGAGAGCTCTTTCTTCGGAATACTGAGAAAACGGCGGCTTGGTACGACTGTCACTTTTTCGTCGGCCCCAATCTTGTCGTCGACGATACTAAGGCCGATGGGCACCGTTTGAGCACGAACTGGTTGCGCACATGGCGTTATACACCGGGATGCCGGTGGGAATCACATGAGCCCCCCGTCCTGGTGAAATCGGGTGAGAATGGCGCACCACGTGATATTGGGCGTGAGAATCCATTTTTACCTGTCGAGACCCGTCATGAGGGTCTCGTTTTCCAACACAAGGCATATATTCTGCAGAAACAGCTCCGCTTTAAGGAGGTTTATTACGGCTACCGGGGGGCTACCATGAACTGGCTGCTCCTGCAAAAGCAGCGTGATTTCCCTCTGCAATTGAAGGAATTTTTCCCGTGGCCTTTTGTGGCAAACGGGACGCAGGTGATACGCGACATCCAGGCAGGAGTACACGCTCTACCGCTGCCGGAAGAAGGTGAACATGTACTCGAGACACCTCAAGACCTTAATCTGTTGAGTCGCTTTATAAATCGTATGGCATTGGATGCTTATCCGGAAACACCGAGCCTCACGCATTCTGAGACAACAAACAAGGCATTGGCAACGCTTGAAGAATTGTTCCCCCTGCTGCCCGGTATGCGTGTACTTGATGTGGGGTGCGGCCAGGGCCCTGCCTTGGAGCATTTCAGCTCCCGCAAACTCGAATACCTGGGAATCACTCTGAGTGAGGATGATATTGCAGAGTGTCGGGCCAAGGGGTATCGAGTCGAGAAGATGGACCAGTCTTTTCTTACTCTGCCCGAAGGCAGCCAAGACCTTGTTTGGGCCCGACATGTGATCGAACACAGTCTTTTTCCGCTTTTCACCCTTGGAGGCTTCAGCAGGATTCTACGGCCCGGAGGATTTCTCTATCTGGAAGTACCTGCGCCAGAGACGTCCTGCCACCATGAGCGAAATCCCAATCACTACAGTGTCCTTTCGAAGGGGTGCTGGCGTGCACTCCTTGAACGGTGTGGATTCAGGATATTTGGTGATGTAGATTATTCTTTTGAAGTGCCTGCCGGGCCGGATATGTATTGGGGTTTTTATTGCCGGAAAAATTAGTAATTCAATTCCGTAGTCACCTTTAAATAGAGAATTATACAGGATAGGTGCGCATTGAATATTCAAGATATTATAAAGCTGGAACGTAATAGAAGTTGCTGCAACTGGATTCCAACATATGGTTTTGTTGCGCATTTGGCAAATTCTATTTGTGCCGCAAAGGTGTGTGAAGTTGGCGTCGCGTATGGCTATCATGCGGAACACATTTTAGACACTATGGTGAACGTTGAATACCAAGGCATTGATCCTTATCTGGCCGGTTATGATCCGGAAGACTGCTTTGTATCTGATGTTGCAGCCCTGTTTACAGATGAACCTCAAAAAGCAATGGATCGGCTGTTCACCGCAGTAAGCTGCAAACTTAACTTTTATAACGGCAGAGCAAACCTTATTCGGAAGCCAGGCAACGTCGGCGCAGCCCAGTTCGTAGACGGATATTTTGATCTTGTCTATATTGATGGCAATCATACCTTCGCTGGTGTTTGGTCAGATCTTCACGCGTGGTATGGCAAGGTAAGGAAAGGCGGAATTTTATGTGGAGATGACTTTACCTGGAAAGGTGTTAACCAGGCAGTATTAAGTTTTATGGCCGAAAGGGAACAAACGGTGACAGGTCATAGCACTTCTACGGATACGTATCCGACTAAGTGGTCGGTTGTGATTTGATTTTATTCGCTGACGAGGGTGAATTATGTTGGGAAGTTCGTCGGATATTTACAATGCGTGTATTCAACAGGTTGTGCGTCTGGTGTCGCCCGGAAGCATTTTCGAGTTGGGGTGCGGGAAAGGGAAGTTTGGAGAGTTGTTAATGCAGGCAGGGCATTTTGCCAATCTGACTGCGGTCCAGAAAGTTTTTTCAAGTACAGATCTTCCATTGTTGGCAGGCAAGGGATACCGGCAAATTATTGATCGGGACATACTTGACTATTACAGGGAAGGGTTTGACGAAAACTACGATTTGATTGTTGCGCTTGATGTGGTAGAGCACTTCCTTATATCTGATGTTATGTCAATCATTCACTTTTCGCTGTATCGGGCTAATTACCTTTTACTGGTATGGCCATCGCAACATCCCCAGACGGCAGTGACAAATCTCTTTGATAGGCACAGATCTTCTTTTGATTTAAGGGATCTGACGGAGAAATATGATGTTGTGTTTTATTCTCAGACCGGATTTGCACAAATGCATTATCTGCATCGCTATCACATAGCTTTATTAAGAGGGTTTATGAATTCTAATGTGCTCCCGCCCTTTATCACTTCGGTGACATTTACAAGATGAATGCACGCTGGTTTATAGCGTTGCGGAGTATCATCGGGAAAAAGGAAATCTATGCAAGAAAAAATGCTTTTTTATTATGATGGCCTCCATAATATCGGCACACCTTTCGCTGGCGCAAGTACTGCGATCCTTGGCCTTTCTGAAAAGCTTGTCCAGATACAAAATAACTTTAGCATAGATATTACCGGTGATTATATAACAAAAGATGAATATTATAAGGGTCTTAGGATCCTTACTCTGCCTATACCCGATCAGCGCGACTGGTTTTTATCATGCTATGACATTGTGGTTTTCTCAATTCACCTTGTCTTTTTCAGCACAACTAAAAAAAAATCAGGAGCAAACTGGGTTCTATATCAGCACTGTTGGGGTATGGAGCCGCGAGAGCTTTCTCGGTTAGATGATTTTGATCTAATCATCTGCCTTTCACAGCAGCAGGCAAAGCACATTATTACGCAAGGGGTACCTCCATCAAAGCTTGCAATTCTTCCAAATGCCGTTGATACAGAACGTTTTCGTCCTATAGATATTACTAGAAAAGCACATTCAATTTTATTTGCGGGAGCAGTGGTACCACACAAGGCTTTACACATACTTATTGAAGCATTTGAGTCGTTAAGGCGACAAATTTTTTATGCTGAATTGCATATATACGGAAATGCGGGTCTGTGGTTTGATAATGGTGCATATGAAAGCAATCTAAAAAAAATGTGTATAGACGGAGTTTTTTTTCACGAACCTGTACAACACGAGGATATGCCTGCAATTTATTCTCGTCACAGCGTACTTTGCCTGCCGTCAACAATGGAAAGCTTTGGGCTTGTTACTGTTGAAGCACAAGCTTGCGGTTGCATTCCAATTATCCACGATGTGGGCGGAACACCGTCAACGCTAGACAATGGGAAAACTGGTTTTCTGTATTCACCCAATAACTCTCAAGTGCTTGAACAAGCACTCCTCCGAGCATTAGAGACAATCGAAGTGGACCCGCAGATACGGAACCGTGCAATGGAATTTGTAAGAAACAATTTTTGCATAGAAACACTTGCACATAATTTTATAAAATGTGTTCAGAATAAATGACAATACAGACATATTTGAGAATTAGCGGGTCACAGGGCTATCTGATTAACAGGCAGAGCAGATCTCAAGTGTCGGGATGTCTTGCCTGTAATCACTGGCTCAACTTTCAAGCCGAAAGCCGCTTGTCTGATGCTCCTGAGTGGTCGCAGTACATAAAATGAAAAATTCCATGCAAATACTCTTCACCATTCCTCATTATTATGGTCCCGGTCCGGCACATTACGGATCCAGTGTCACCAGAGATTTGTGAGCAATAATCACCGGAGGAGGCTGATTTGAATGAAATAAATGTCACGAATGGAGCCGCTTCTCCAACAATCTGGCTTTCCTACGCTGGCTGTCCGATAGCTACGGTCGCTTATTTCGAGCGGGCGCTGCGTGAACTCTGCAATACTGTTACGGTAGGTCCACCAATGCCAAGGGAATTTGTCGAACAATGGCAACTTCAAAACATGAAGCAGTCTCCGATCCAACACGACATCATGACTGATTTTACGCCTGACATGGGAACCGTATTTCAGCAGCATGCCGATAAACCGAGGCCGGATCTCTATCTGTGGGTGGAATCAATGCCGGACCACGTCCCTTTCAACCTGCCTGCCCTCGGCTGTCCCACAGCCTGCTATTTGATAAACAGTCACCTCGATTTGGAGCGCCATCTGGAAGTGGCGCTCGGATTTGATTATGTTTTCGTTGCCCAGCGAGCCTATCTGGATTCCTTCCGTAAGGTATCCCCTCGCACGTTCTGGTTGCCACTTGCCTGCGATCCTGAGGTTCACCAACGTTGGCAGGGTCACAAACTCTATGATGTCGGTTTCGTCGGAAGCGTGTCACACGGTTCAGAGCGTCAGGAACTCCTGAGCCGACTGAACGAAGCTATCCCGGTTCATTATGAGCGCTGCTTCTGGGATGAAATGGCCCAGGTTTTTTCAGAATCACGAATGGTGTTTAACAGTGCGGTCAACGATGATCTGAACATGCGTTTTTTTGAGGTGCTCTCCACCGGGACTATGCTGCTTTCTGATGCGACTCCGGGTAGTGGCCAGTTAGAATTGTTTATGGACGGGGAGGATTTTGCATGTTATCAAGAACACAACCTGATTGAAACGGCTCGTTTCTACCTGGAAAACGATGAGTTGAGAGAGCGCATTGCTGCCCGCGGGCAGCGTTTAGTACACAATGCTCATACCTACCGGCATCGTGTTGAAGATCTACTCGCCGTTATCTGTGACGGTAAGCCGGATACGTTCTCGGCCGCAGAGCTACGGGAGCGCTCTTTGAACGGGTTACCTGAACCGATGGAGGAATTACGGAGCCGGATTGAGATCCATTCACCGGTCAGGAGTTTTGTCATTCCGGTACTCGACTATTCTCCCGCCAGTGAATACAACATCGTAACGTTACTAAACGACCTTGAGAATATTGATGGCGAGGTAATCGTTGTTTTTAACGGAGCAGCAATTGGTGAAGAATTGAAAGGGCATCCACGCATCACACGCTATGCCGCCATGAAACAGAATGTCGGTGTGGCGAGAGGGTGGAATGTGGGTCTTGACATGGCTGAGGGTAAATCGGTCTTCATTGTTAATGCCGATGCTCATATTTCATCTGATGCCGTCGTCACCATCGAGCAGGGATTGCATACACTCCCCGGTGCCGGCTGTGTTGGCCCTCAGGGGTCGTTCTTCAATTTTTCGCTCTGTACGGATTACTGTTACTTTGACAAGGGCAGTTTCAACCAGTCCATGGAAGTCGATGCGGTCTCCGGGTTCTTTTTTGCGGTAAACCGCAGTCTTTTCTCGGAAAGCGGACTACACTTCGAGTCCGCGTACAGCCCCTGTTATTTTGAAGAGTGGGATCTGGGGCTTCAGGCAAAGCGAGTTGGCCTCAAGAGTTACATTGTGCCGACGGAAGCGTACGATCACCACTGGAGCGGCTCTATAAGAGCCCTGCGGACCATACCCTATCTCGGTCGGGAGGAGGAGGTCGGCGACATCCTCAAGCGCAACCGCCAGCTCTTTTTGGCCAAGTGGCGGGAAATAGCACGCAAGGGACATAACCCGCAGTTGCTGGAGAGTGGCTGGAAAAGGTATGTGCTTACTACTGTGAGAGAATGTATGGTTACAGGGAGGTATGGTCACGCCCAGGAAGCTATTCGGCATCTGTCGAAGGTATACCCGGAGGATTTTGAAGTCGCATCACTCCATAAGTTTGTTTCGCTTGTGTAAATTTTGTGGGAGGCCGAAAAATGGAACATTTACATAGAATTGAGGAGAACTTCCATCGCACCCTTAACTCGATTCAAGCGACGGTAAATGAGGGTAACAGTGCTTGGATGAATGGTTGCATGGGACTTCTCGGCGATATGCTGTTATTCTACCGTAGTAACTGGAATCTTTCCGAAGATTGGGCCTACGAAGAGATGATTAAAATCCTCAAGGAACCGGCTGACTTACTGATTGCTGCCGCCATGGATTGTGAACAGCGATTATGGAGTGAAGCTGCGGCTCAATTTGCTAATGCGGCAGCCCTTATCAACACAGGAAGTCAGTATCAAATCATGGCAGCCAGCTATTATCGAAAGAACGGTAATATAAAAAACGCTCGCGAGGTCTGCCTTGGGTTAAGTATGCAACAACCGGAAAATCAGGGTGCCTTGTGCGAATTGTTTTCATGCGATGTTGCCGAACGATTCTGGCCGCTCGACTACTATGAACTATTGGCGGAAATTCATCACAAATCGCCACCACGCGTTTATATTGAAATCGGTGTAGCCTCAGGAAAATCGCTTGCGCTGGCAAGATCACAGACTCGTTCGCTTGGCATCGATCCTGCTACGGCGGCTCAGGAACATCTCTGCTATAACTCTCCCGAAAATAATCCACAGCTCTATAAAATAACCAGCGATGATTTCTTTGCAAGCCGTGATGTTATTAAGGAGATGGGGCGGCTTCACTTCGATGTTGCCTTCATTGACGGACTTCATCACTTTGACCAGGTGTTACGCGACTTCATCAACCTTGAAAAATACGCAGGGCCAGACTCCATAATTCTGATTCATGACGGTCTTCCGATTAATGCCCGCGTTGCAGTCCGTGATCGCTCCACATGGTTCTGGACTGGAGACGTCTGGAAGGTAATACCTTGTCTGTTGGCTGTCAGACCTGACCTGGAGATTATTACGCTCCCGTTTTTCCCTTCGGGCATTGCTCTGATTCGCCGTCTGGATCCATCTTCACATATTCTCGAGCGTCAGTACGATAGCCTGGCTCAGCACTTCGCTACCCTTGAATTTCCGGATGATTGGAAAGAGCGCTGCACCATGCTGAATGTTCACATGGATCAGGCCGCCTTTAATCTGGCGGACTATCTACCGTCGAAAGGATGGTCATGAACGTTGCGATGCCTCATGGCACCACCCATGGTTGGGGAATTGCCGGAAACTATCTGACGGCAGAGATTGCAAAGTTGCCACTGATTCCGGAAGTAACCCTGCACTGTGTGGCCGGACACCATTTTGCTGCATGTGACGAGGAACGATGGAACCGCTTCAATATCGGTTACTGTTTCTTCGAGCATGAAATTCTTGCCTATCACTTCATTCCGGAAGCGGCCAAACGCTGGGATCATATTGTGGCCGGCTCTAGCTGGTGTGAGCACCACCTGCGTATTGCGGGGATGGAGCGTACCTCAACAATTCTGCAAGGGGTTGATCCGACACTGTTCCATTCTGTACCACCCCGCCAGGATGATGGTCGCTTTATCGTGTTTTCGGGAGGGAAGTTCGAGTTCCGCAAAGGGCATGATCTGGTCATGGCTGCCATGAAGATATTCATGGCCAGGCACCCGGATGTCTGGCTGGCCTGCGCCTGGCACAATGGTTGGCCGAATTCAATCAAGACAATGGAGCAATCACGCTATATCGATTTTCAGTATCGGGATCTCCCGTACGACCAACTTTACTCCGACCTGCTTTCCGCGCATAGTATCGATTCGGCCCGTATAATACTCTACCCTTTGATGGAAAACCACATGATGAAGTCAGCATACGCCAACAGCGACGTCGGTCTTTTTCCCAATCGCTGCGAAGGTGGCAATAACATGGTGATGTGCGAGTACATGGCCTGCGGCAGGCCGGTCATTGCCTCGACCATGACCGGGCATCGCGATGTCGTTGCGCCTGAATATGTCTTGTGTCTAGAGAGTTACGAGCCGGTTATGGCGCGTATGGGTGCTGAAATTACCGGCGTCTGGTTTGAGCCGAATCTGGAGGAAATGGTCGCACTTCTGGAACAGGCGTATTGTGACCGGCAGATGCTGCGCAGTGTCGGAGAGGTTGCGGGTCTGGCCATGATGCGGCTCTCCTGGGCTGAAGCCGCCCGGAGTTTTCATACTCTGGCTTGTCAACTGGCTCAGCCACATGGCACTGTTACCGTTTCACCTGTGCCGGAGAACCCAGAGTTTCTGTTTGCTGACGGACGTTTCGCAGAGGCCGAAAAAGGGTTCCGCGCCATGCTGGAGAAGGCTCCCCTTGACCCGGAACTGTACAACAGCCTGGCGACAACCCTTGATCGCCTCGGAAGGTATGGCGAAGCGGTTTGGTATTATGAGAAAGCTCTTGCTTTACGCCCGCGTTTTTTTATTGCCCGGTTTAATCTGGCCAATACGTTGAAACGGCTTGAAGACGGTAGTGGTGCCATAGACCATCTTGAACAGGTAGTCGCAGCAGAACCCGAATTTGTGGCCGCCTGGCAGAATCTTGCCCTCTGCTGTTTTGATGGGGGGAACGTGCAGCGTGCCACGGAATGCTTGGAGCGGGCAGTGATTTTGGAGCCAACCTGTACGAAAAGCAAAATAGATCTGGGCGACATGCTTATAGAGCTGGGACGCTATCAGGATGCTGTGAACTGTTTTGACGAAGCTCTGGTTTCAATTCCTGATAATGCCGGCGTTCTTAATTCCAAGGGGATCGCCTTACAGGAGCTTGATGATCTTGACGGCGCTGAGGTCTGTTACCGGCGGATACTGGAGGACGATCCTGACAATACTCTGGCGCTCAACAACCTGGGTACCATTCTCCGGTCGAACGCCTTACCACTCGAGGCTATCGACTGCTTTGACCGTGCCTTGAAGACGGCGCCCGGTGACGGGCAACTGATTTTCAACCGCTCTCTGGCAAGACTCGCCCTGGGAGATTTTGAATCCGGATGGCCGGACTATGAAAACAGATTTACAAAGGCTGAACCGGTTATGTTGAACCATTTGAACCTGCCGCGATGGGATGGTGGACCGCTGAGGGGCAAATGCCTCCTGGTGCAGTCCGAGCAGGGGTACGGAGACACACTGCTGTTTGCCCGATATCTGCCGTTGCTGTACCGTTTTGGCGGTTCTGTACTGTTTGAAGTGCAGGATCGTTCCATAAAATCGGCTGTAGATCGTATAGACCCGGCAGTAACCGTCATTGCCAGAGGAGAACAGCTCCCGGCAGTGGACTGTCAGGTGCCATTACTGAGTCTACCGTTGCTATTTAAAACTGATTTCTCTACTATCCCCTTCCCTGGTGGTTATCTGTTACCGGATCCTGACAGAAAAAATGCATGGGAGCAGTATCTGGGATCATCACACGGACGGAAGAAAGTCGGCCTCGTGTGGGGTGGCAGAAAACCCCGACTGAATGCAAACCGCTCCATGCGGTTACATGATCTGCGGCCGATACTGCAGGTTGAAGGTCTGCGCTTTATCAGCCTTCAGGTCGGTGAAGATGCTGCACAGGTGTCGGAATTTGGGGGACATGTTGAGGATGTCATGCACAAGGTTAGCAGCTTTGCCGATACTGCGGCACTGGTTGCAACGCTGGATCTGGTCATATCGGTAGACACTGCCGTAGCACATCTGGCCGGTGCACTCGGGGTGAATACCTGGGTTCTGCTGAAATATGCTCCTGACTGGCGCTGGTTTCTGGAGCGCGGCGACAACCCGTGGTACGCCTCAATGAGGCTCTTCCGCCAGCAGGAGACGGGAGAGTGGGGCGTGCCTGTTACCCGGATTTCAGAAGCTTTAAAAACGCAGTTAAAAAAAGACTAAAGTTTACGAGACGGCCGCCGATAATCAAAATACTCGAGTAAATAATAACATATGGTCAGAAGACCATAAATTAACCTAAGAAAGGGGTATCACGTCATGGCAATCTCAGACATCTCATTAACATCAGGAATGCGCAACAATCTCATGCAGTTGCAGAATACCAGCACGCTTGTCGCCCGCACACAGGAGCGTCTTGCTACCGGTCGAAAGGTCAACACTGCTCTCGACAATCCGACCAACTACTTTGCCGCACAGTCCGCAAATAATAGAGCGGGCGACCTGGGCATCCGTAAAGACGGGATGGCAGAGGCAATACAGACCGTAAAGGCTTCTGATGCAGGCGTGTCCGCCATTACATCATTGGTCGAAGCGGCCAAAGGTCTCGCGGCTGCAGCTCTCGGAACCAGTAGCACTATCGATCGTGCTGCCTTCGCGGGTCAGTTTGCGACTCTGCTGACACAAATCAACTCCCTTGGCAGCGATTCCGGCTATAGAGGCACCAATCTGCTGGGCGGTGCCACCATGACGGTAACCTTCAACGAGAATGCCTCTTCAACCCTGAAAGTGAATGGATTCACCGCAAGTAATATTGGCCTGTCGATCGCTGCTCCTGTTGCATCTTGGTCCAATGCCGGTGACGGAGACATCACCATGTCTCAGGCCAATTTGGCAACTGCCACCAATGAGTTACGCAACCAGTCCAAAAATCTGGCTAACAACCTGAACATCATTACCAGCCGTCAAACGTTCACCGATAATATGATTTCAACGCTGCAAACCGGTGCCAATAACCTGACCCTGGCCGATATGAACGAGGAAGGCGCTAATATGCTGATGTTGCAGACCCGTCAGTCCCTGGGTACCACAGCATTGAGCCTCTCTTCGCAGGCTGCCCAGTCAGTCCTCAGACTCTTCTAGTCGTAAACGAAGAGGCCGTATCATTAACAACCTGAGCGGGGAGAGGGCAACCTCTTCCCGTTTGCCTATTTCAGCCTTGAGAGGTGATTGCCATGAGAATCGAAGGTAACGATCAGAGATTGGCGGCGGTAACAGCCACCCAGATGCAGAACAGTGGAACCCAGCAGATGCTGGCTGCAAAAAACGTGCAGCAGCAGGATGCTCAAAAGGCGGGTAAAGAAAATACCGTACAGTCCATAACGGGAGACAAAGTTTCTATTACGGTCGAAATCCCTAAAAACACTGCTGATGCGCTGCAAAAAATGGGCAGCATCTCAGATTTTCTCAATTCCACCGCCACCAATCTTCGCCAGACAAATGAAGGACTGAAAGAGACCTCTCGTATCGTTACCGATATGAAGAGCTCTTTAGACAAGATCATCAAAAACTATCCCCCGTATTCCATTCAGAGCCAGGAGCGCATAGATGAGCTGATGAATTTTTCATCTCTGAAAAAACAAATCCTGAGCCTCGAGTTTCCTACACCGCCCCCCCCGGCTTATGAAAGTGTCAAACATCTCTGGGAAGACCTCTTCAGCGGGCCGGAAAAGACACTCCAGACTCCTACCCTGCCGAAAGATGCTCCGGATACTCATGTTGCTGCTGCCGCTAAGCAGTTGGACGTAATTGGCAGTCAGATCGGCTTGATTCAAGAGACTATGAGTAATGCTGTGATGAAGGGTTGATTTTTATGCCACTCACTCTGACCTTAAAGCCGGGAGAGCGGGTAATTGTGGCCGGAGCGGTGATAAAAAACGGCTCGTCAGTTGCTCATCTGCAGATAGAAAACCATGTGACGCTCCTTCGGCAGAAGGATGTTCTGACGGAAGCGGAGGCGAATTCTCCCTGTAAAAAAATTTACTTTGCTGTTCAGTTGATGTACATCGGCAATGGCTTGACGCCCGAATTTGCTCAGGTATACTGGGATCTGGTTCGGGATGTTCTTGTTGCCGCTCCGAGTACAAAAGACTTGATTTCTCAGATAAGCGCGTATATTGTCGGGGCTGATTTTTATCCGGCTCTTAAGGTGGCCAAAAAACTTATTTCCTACGAAGAGGAGCTTATTAGCCATGTCCCAAAACCAGGTTAATGCCTATACGTCCGTGCAGAAAGAAACTTTGAGTGGAAGGGAGTTGGAGGCTTCCGTACTTTCCCGGGCTGGTCTCATGCTGAAGAGTGTCAAAGAAAACTGGGGTGCGCCTGATAGAGATCATAAACTGCTGGAAGCGGTTAAGTTTAATCAGAAGGTCTGGAGTTTTTTTCAGGCGGAGTTGTCTGACCCGGAAAATCCTCTTCCCAGTAATCTGCGTGAAGACATTCTGAATCTGAGTATCTTTATCGACAAGCGCCTCTTTGAAGTCCTGGCGTACCCGAACCCTGAAAAACTTGCTATCATCATCGATATCGATTTCAACATTGCTGCCGGTTTGAGGACAACTCCCGGGTAATGAACGGAGCTGACATCCAGATGCAAAATTAATCCTTTGGGGCGAACTCAAAGGATTTTTTTTTCGAGCATAAATATTCAAGAGCCGATTGCGCTCTGGATATAACATCATCCCAATCTCCTGGCTGCTTCTGTCGAAAAATTTGAGTGTTCGGGTACCATGGTGAGTCAGTTCGCTCAAGCAGCCAGCGCCAGTCCGGGGCGAACGGGAGCAGAAGATATACCTGTTTGCCCATCGCCCCGGCCAGGTGGGCAACTGCCGTGTCAATGCTGATTACCAGATCAAGCTGTTCTATCAGCGCTGCAGTGTCGGCAAAGTCTTCTATCTGGATGGTAAGATCTACAAGATTACAAGCCGATTGCTGAGCATTAACGTGCCCTGCCTCTTCTCCGAGTTGCAGAGAAAAAAAGGTGACGTTCTTTACTGAGAGGAGCGGGGCAAGTTCCGGCAAATGACAGGAACGGAGTGGATCCGGATACTTTTTGCCGGCCCAGACCAGGCCTATTCTGGGATTCATCGGATAATTAGACATGAGCGCTGACCATTTCTGCTGCTGCACGGCGCTTACACACAGGTACGGGGATGTTGAAGGGATGTATTGCAGCGTGGTGCCGAAAATTCCAGGTAATGTGAGCAGCGGGGCCTGACAGCTGAATGGTGGAAGAGCTGCTCCGAAAGGGACAACGGAGTGAATTCCAGACACACTCTGAAAGAGTCGCACGAGTTGGGGGTGACATTCGATGATAACCGTACCGCCACGCTCGGCTACCAGCGAAGCATAACGTATAAACTGGATGGCGTCGCCGAACCCCTGCTCGGCATGGAGCAGAATGGTTCTCCCTTCCAGAGGAGAGCCATCCCAGAGCGGGATATCGGTATGACGGCATGGAGAGGTGAAATCAGGCTTGCGCCAGCGCCAATCGTATTCCGGCCATCCTTCCTCATAGCGTCCCTGCAGCAGCAGGTTCAAGGCGAGATTCCAATGGGCTGCAGCAAAAGAGGGATCGAGCTGGATCGCCTTACGGCACGCTGCTTCTGCTTCAGAAATCTTTCCCAGTGCCTGCAGCGCCGTGGCACCGGTGGCAAGTGGAACGGGAGATGTTGCCAGAAACCCTGCTGCGCGGGAAAAACAGTCGGCCGCTTCTGCAAAACGGCCAAGCGCCAGCAGAGAATTTCCCAGGTTGTTGTGGATTTCACCTGTTTCCGGTGCACAGTTAAGAGCCTTTTGATAGCTGGCAACAGCCTCTTCATAGCGTCCCAGATCATGCAATGCCGCGCCGGCATAGAGGTGAAGTGTCCCATTTGACCGGTCAAGATCTAAAGCGGACTGGAAGCGCACGAGCGCCTCGTCTGCATTTCCCCGTTGCAATAACGTAGCGCCTTCGCTGAACAGCTGCTGTAGCTGATTGCTCCGCTGGTTGTATTGTTGGTTCATATTCTACGGCACGCTACACAACCGTCAGGTTGTAACCCCTTCCTTCCAGATAGCCGACAATTTCCTTGATATGTTCATAGCCACGTGTTTCAAGCTCCAGAGAGACATCCGTTCTGCCGATTGCCAATGATTTCGAGCGTCGGTCATGGGTTATGTGAAAGATATTGGCGCGTGTGGCGGCGATATCATTGGCAAGAGTCGCGAGGGCCCCCGGATGGTCATCCAGTTCTACAATCAGCTTGAGATAGCGACCACCGGCAATCAGTCCCCGTTCCACGACCTGCGCGATCGTCTTGACATCAATGTTACCACCGGACAACAGGCACACGGTTTTACCGGCAAGATCAGGTATCCGCCGATTCAGTACTGCCGCCAGTGTCACCGCTCCCGCCCCCTCTACCAGCATTTTGGTTTTTTCCAGCAACGAAACAATTGCCAGGGCGATATTCTCTTCTTCAACCTGGACAATTTCATCGACCAATTCGCAAATAACCGGTACTGTGCGCGTTCCGGGCAGTTTGACTGCAATGCCGTCCGCCAGTGTGACATGCACCGCTCGCTCGGTCGGATTCCCGGCTGCAAAAGAGGCTGACATTGAAGGGGCGGCGGTTGATTCAACGCCGATAATTCGTACGTGCGGGGCCCGCTCTCGAAGTGCTGCCGCCATGCCGGCGATCAAACCGCCACCTCCGACCGGAATGATGATGTTACGCAGATCGGGGAGCTCTTCCAGGATCTCCAGAGCGATAGTCCCCTGTCCCGCCATGACCAGTTCATCATCAAATGGATGCACGAACAGAGCACCACTCACCTGTTGCGCTGCTATCGCTGCTGCACATGCTTCATCAAAATTGCGGCCGGTGAGCACTACTTCGGCGCCATAGTCGCGCGTCGCCTGAACTTTTTGCGGCGGTGTTATCTCCGGCATGTAGACGGTGGCGGCTACGCTGAGCAGATCGGCAGAGAAAGCGACCCCCTGGGCGTGATTGCCGGCCGATGCAGTAATAACGCCACGCGCCAGTTTTTCCCGCGGCTGGGATGTCATAAAATTGAGCGCACCCCTGATTTTGAACGAGCCGGTCCGCTGCAGGTTTTCACACTTGAAATAGAGCGGAATTGCCAATTGCTCGCTGTAATAATGCGAATACATCAGTTCACTGCGCCGGACACGTTTGCGCAGGCGATCATAGGCATCAGATATAAGGGTAGTAAGCTGCATGTCGATGCGCTCCTTGCGAAAAGAGGCATGATACTAACAGATGAAGCGACACCGGTCAAACATACTTGGCAAGAGGGCGGTTTACTGGTACAGTTCGACAACACTTATTCGGGAGGGACTATGGATCCTATTCATCATCGACTTATCATTCTTGGCGCCGGTCCTGCCGGTTATACGGCTGCCGTCTACGCTGCGCGTGCCAATCTTAATCCTGTTCTTATCACGGGACTGCAGCCGGGGGGGCAGTTGACCACCACCACAGAAGTTGATAACTGGCCGGGTGATCATGCCGGTGTTGAAGGACCGGAGCTGATGGAGCGGATGCGGCTTCATGCCGAGCGCTTTGATACCCGAATGATCTATGATCATATCACCCGGGTTGATCTCAAACAGCGGCCATTTGTGCTGCAGGGCGATTCCGCCAGCTACAGTTGTGATGCCTTGATTATTGCTACCGGCGCATCGGCTAAATACCTCGGCATCCCCTCTGAAAGCGCTTTCAAGGGGAAGGGCGTATCGGCCTGTGCCACGTGTGATGGTTTCTTCTACCGTGGTAAGGATGTTGCGGTGATCGGTGGCGGGAGTACGGCGGTCGAAGAGGCGCTCTATCTGTCAAATATTGCCCGGCACGTGACTGTCGTGCATCGTAGAGAAGAATTCCGGGCTGAAAAGGTGTTGACGGACCGCCTGATTGAGAAAACCAAGGGGGGCAATGTCACTATTGAATGGAACCACCAGCTTGACGAAGTGCTTGGCGATGCAAGCGGAGTCACCGGCATGCGCATCCGTCACCGGAGCGGTTCCACCAAGGAACTGGCGCTGCACGGTATCTTTATCGCGATTGGACACTCACCGAATACCACCATTTTTGAGGGGCAGCTGGAGATGCTGGATGGCTATATTAGAACGAAATGCGGCGGTTTTGAAGGAAACATGACGGCAACGAGTGTCGCAGGGGTCTTCGCAGCGGGCGATGTGCAGGACTTTACCTATCGTCAGGCGATCACTTCAGCCGGAACCGGCTGCATGGCGGCAAAGGATGCGGAACGCTATCTTGACACGGTGGGGCACTGATTATGGCGGTTGTTGATCAAGCACCGAACGAATTGGAACAACTGCTGGCCGACGTGCAGCGCACTATCCGCGAAAATGATCTGTTCATCCGCTCCCTTAAGAAAGAAGCGGTTGATGCCGCTACGGACGACAGTGATGAGGAAAGCGATTATGATAGTGCCGTAGATAAAGATGATTACGAGGAGTTGTAGCGGTTGGTAGTTGTGGTTTTCTGAATATATAAAGGCCCCAATCAGTGAGATCGGGGCCTTTATATGTTCAACTGTCAGAGAATGTAACTACGGTCAGTGTTTCTTCTTCTCCCCACCGGTGACATCAATGCCGGCAGCGGCATGGCAGTCACTGCAGTTTGTTGTCTTCATCTCATCACCGATATCGACAGGATGCACAAAGTCCTTAACCTGTGTCCCCCTGGGGATGTTTTCCTGAGTCTGGCTTAAGACGTTGTGACAGAGGTTGCAGTCCTTGGAGATGATCTTGCCGGCGGCATTCTTGTGTTTACCGTCGTGGCAGCGGAAACAGCCCGGAAAGTAGAAGTGCCCCATATGTGACGGATAGGCGCTCCAGACGACCTTCATCTTGGGGAAGAAGTTTCTGGAGTAAATACGCTGAACCTCTTCAGATGCCTGTTTGATAGATGCTGCCTTGGCGGTAACGAGCGTCGGGTAATTCTTTGCGTAATACTCCTTCAGCCCCTTGTCGATAGCTGCAACGGCTTCTTCATTGCTCTTGTATGTCTCTTCCAATAGTTCACTGCTTATTTTTTTCAGGAACGGGAGCGTCGGGTCAAGCCGCTTCGCCTCAAAACCATGATCCAGCTCGTCACTCGGGGGATTATAGGCATGAGCCGGCCTGTTGTGGCAGTCGATGCAATCCATGACACGTTTTTCACGCTTGGCTATTTCTTCTTTTGTGATCGGCTTTTCCGTACTTATGTACTCTTCAAGGGTACCGTCACTTTTTTTGAACGCAACATATGGGATGTCCATGCGTTTTTCATCGGTCGCGACATAGGCAACTTCCTTGCCGATGTGCCAATGGATTCCTGATGTGTTAGGCGCTCCGGGCGTACCGCCGATTTTTATCAGCATCTGCAACTCACGCTTGGTATTCTCCTCATTGGGGGCGTTATGAGAAAAGATCTTGTGACGCGCCGAAATGAATTTTTCCGGCCAGTGGCAGCGCTCACAGGTTCCTCGTGCCGGGCGCAGGTTGTGAACGGGCGTTGGAATAGGTGTCGGAAACGTTCCGGTCAGTACTGAGTAAAGCTGCCGGGTGCCGTTAATCTTGGCTTTGACGTAGTAATCGAGTCCGGATCCGACATGACATTCGACACAGCGAACCCGAGCGTGAGGTGATTGCATCCAGGCGGTATGCTCCGGTTCCATCGGTACGTGACAGACTTCGCCGCAGAACGTTGTGGATTCAGTAAATTCGAACCCCTTGATAGTCGTGACACCGATTACTGCAAAAAAAACCACCGTGACCAGAGCGAAAAAACCGGCAAGGCGGAGCTTTTTCGGGTCATTGAAATCCAGGCGCGGCAGTGGCGGCAGTCCCAATTCAGGCCTCCTGCGGTGTCTGCTGCGCGTACGCCAGGCACCGTAGTAGGTCATTACTCCACCGAGCAGAATTCCGCCGGGCAGGATAAAGAAGGTCACTATTTCGAGGTACGGGTTTTCAAAACCTCTGAAAGCCTGCAAGGCCAGAAACATAACAATCACCACGGCCGAGATCGCTGAGGTGAGCATTCCCAGAAGGCTGATAACATTAAAGTAATATTTTTCCGCCGAAATTATTTTGCGTGAGTCTACTTTGCGAGTCTGTTCCTTACGTCGATCCTCCTTACGTGTATCTTCAAAATCGGTATTATTTTCCGGTGTCTCCATTGTTTCCTCCATCCTGATTTGTAAATTTGAGATATATGCTGTGATGTACCCGTGTATAGATACATGGCAGGACGCTACCCATTAAGGCAATGGCTCTGATAACATGGCAACCCAAGATATTCAAGATGATAATGATTATATAATTCAAACAAAACTGCTGGTTACAAGTACAGTGTGATTTTTTTAACTGAAAATTCAGGCGTATACACTATCGAATGCGGCAATCTGTCTGTTGACAGCATCAACAAAAAATATTACTTTGAAAAAAATAACGCAGTTTAAATTGTATGAACATCGGGAGATTTCAAAATGACAGAATCAGAACTGACTGCTGAAGAGCGAGAAAAAGAACTGACTTCGCGCCTGAAGGCTATGGAACAGCAGTTAGAGCGACTGACAACGCATCTCGGCGGGGAAGGCAAGGCCGGACATGTCGCGGGTGAAAGTAAAGCCCCGGTCAGAGTCAGCACTCCGGCACGCGACGATGACTATCCTCCTGATAACATCGCCGGTGTTTCTGAAGATCTCCTCAACTGGGCCAACCGCACATCCCTGCTTCCGCGTCTTGCAACAATCTGCTTCCTGCTTGTTTTTGCGCTGGTACTGCGTACCATAACTGACAGCGGCATGATTGATAAACTTATCGGTTCTGGCATAGGAATGTGCTATGCGGCCATCCTGATGTTTGCAGGATGGTACAAATTTAGAGAAAACAGTCCACTCGCCCCAATTATTGCGGCCAGTGGTGCGCTACTGATGTCGGCCATCGTGGTTGAGACACATACACACTTCAATGCTCTTCCGTTGGTTCCCGCGTATCTGACACTGATAGCCACCGGGATCGTCATGGCGTTGATAAGCCGCCAGTTCAACGCTTTTACCCCTGTTTCGGTTGGAATCCTCGGGATGTGTTTTGCCGGCGCAGCCATCGATTATCCGCATCCCTTTTTCCCGTATCTTGCGCTGGTGCTTTTTACCGCGAACCTGCTTGGATATTTTGCCTCGCAACTGAAGCGTTGTACCTGGCTGCGCTGGTCGGCGCTTTTTGTCACCATTATTATGTTACAGTTATGGCAGGCACAGATCGTAGCGGCAGTAAAACAAAATAGCATAACTCCTGAAATGGCAATTTCCTGGTTTCTGCCGGTTATTGCTGTTTTTGCGATCACCTACATGTCGCTGGCTCTGTTCGGTATAGTCCGGAGAGGGTCTGAGAAGCTATCCATATACATTACGAGCCTTCCTACAATCAATACGTTATGGGCGTTTTCTGCGGCGAGTTCTGTATTAGGTGCGCAAGGCGGGAACATTCAGCTGCTGGGCATCATAGGCATTTTGGCAGCAATGTGCCATTTTGGTGCCGCAATCTGGCTTGCCAGGCGTAAACTTGAAGGTGCCCCCGGAAGCAGTGCTTTTACCTTGGGCGGTGGCGCACTTCTGGCCCTGGCTCTGCCGGCAGCAACCGGTTCGTTTGCCCTATCACTGCCGGTTATTTCGGCCGTGGCAATTTTCATGGCAATTATGTCCCGCTCCTGGGGTAGCGGACATTTGAGATTGACTACCTATCTGTTTCATCTCTACAGCAGCGTAGCCCTCGCTGTTGTACTCAGCGGCAGTAGCCCTGCCGCTCTGGATGTCATAAACATACTCCCTGCCGGCTTGCTGGCCTTCATCATACTATACCAGTACCTCTGGTGCCGCTGGTGCCCACCAACCGAAGACTATGCTTTTTTTGGCAGATTTGACCCGCATGATCGAAGCGCTGTCATGTTATTGCTGGCTGGACTGCTCAGCGGATTCTTTATGATGCGCTCTGCTATTTACCAAACTATGCACATGATAAATGCATCACTGCCGCCGGATGCCTTCGGGTGTGCTCAATCGGTGCTTGTCAACAGTGCGGCGATAGTCCTGATCGTACTCGCGTATCTGCGCCATGACAAAGAGATCAGAAACGTTGCCATTTTTGTTACAGTCGTGGGCGGAATCAAGGTGTTTGCCTATGACCTGCTCGGTTCTCATGGTTTACCGCTGGTTTTCAGCGTGTTCTCATTCGGTGTGGCGGCGGCAATCGAGTCTGTTGTGCTTGGCAAATGGACGACGAATAAGCCTGTTTAAATTTCGTCACGGAGAAGCAGCAAGAGGATGTCTTTGGTGCGTAAATCATAGATAGTATTGACAAAAGGGGGCGCCGCATCGGCACCCCCTTTTGTTCCAAACATGAATAAGTCCTTCTTATTCGCCATTTTGTAGAGATTTTATGAGTGCCCGCCTCCACTCAGGAATGCCAGTATCATGAGCACCAGCAGCCCGATTCCAATCATAACGGCGGTAAAGCCGAAGCCTTTTAACAGGAAGTCGTAGACGACACCGCTGGTTTTCTTACAGGCAAACTGCTCGGTAATGCCTTCTGCTTCATAGCGTTTCCACTGATCGCCACGCTCTTCAATCATCTCTTCTTTCGCGATCTGGCCATTGAAAATAACGAAGTCCATCGGGAATTTCTCCGGTCGCCCGTGGGTGTTGAAGAAATGGACGGTAAAGATGAAGCCGGTAGCCAGGAGGGCCTCGTCAGAATGGACAATCGTTGCGACGTTAAACGCCCACCCCGGGAGGAACAGCCCGAAAAATTCCGGGAACCAGAGCATCAGTCCTGATCCGCCGATAGCGAACATACCCCAGAAGACCGCAACAAAATCGAATTTTTCCCAGTAGGTCCACCGCTCAAAAGTCGGTTTTGGCCCCTTGAAAAAGAACCATCTTACCATGAAGTAGACATCCTTGATATCACGGAGGTTAAAGCAGAGAGAATCCGGGCCGAACAGGCGCTGCAGCGGATTGCCTTTGATGTCTTTTCTGATGAAGAGGAAGTTGATGCTCATCGCCATGGCAGAACCAAAATAGACAAATGTGATGACAGCACCGACACGATGCAGCAGCGCTGCATTTGCGGCCCCGCCGTAGAAATGCATCATGAAGTCTGCCCACTGCTGACCGCTGAATTTAAGCGGCAGGCCGGTTAGCGAAAGCAGCAGGAAGCTGGTGATAACAAGAATATGGAGGAAAATGTGCAGCCCGTTAAAACGGCGATACTGTTTGTGTGCGTCCGGAATGACATGGACATGGGCACCTGCGGCGGTAACATGCACATGATGGTGCGAGTCTGCGGCCAGTTTTGCAGCTTTTTCACGGCTTTCAACAAACCCGCGGAACATCCAGAGCAGGGTGTGAATCCAGAAAACAGCAAAAGTAGAAAGGAGCAGGCCGGTCATTGCGACAAACGTATAGAACAGAATCGGATATTTTTTGCGATCGGTCATTTCGCCATGGGCGTAAAACTTGGCGAAGTTCGGCGTTGCTTTTGGATGGCACGTCGCACATTGCTTTACCATATTTGCCGGGTTGACGCTCGATGTCGGATCGCTCTTTGGCAGCACCGAATGAGCGGTGTGACAGTCGGCACACCCGGCGACCTTATCGGGGTTGCCAAGTCGGTAGTTTTTACCGTGATAGCTCTCCATGTACGACTTAACCGCGACGTTGGTGACCTTGTTCCTGGCCATTAATTTCGCGTCGCTGTGGCACTTCATGCAGACTTTGGTATGGAATTCACGCCCTTTGTGATCGGTCGCTCCAGCGAGTTTATCGATGGCATGAAGATTATGGCAGTCATGGCAGGCCGCTGAATCCATGTTGCCGGCCGCGATACCCTTGCCGTGGACCGACTTCTGATAGACAGCTTCTTTGTCATGGCATTGGACGCATTTGGCCACCGCGATGCGTTTGTCATTTTTCCAGTAATTATGGGTATGGATGTCAGTATGGCACTGGGCGCATGTTACCCCTTTTTCCGCATGAACACTGGCGTAGTGTTCGGAATTCTGCTTTTTGTGGCAGCGCTCGCACTGCACCTTCTGGACTTTGATCTCCTTTCTCATATGTTTGGCGAGATCAGTAATATCCACGTGGCAGCTTGTGCAGGCATTTTTACCATGGACTGAAGCAGCAAATGAACTAATGGAAATTTTTTCGCTGTGGCAACCGAGGCAGGTGGCCGGATCGATGGCCATCCCCTGTTCGGCGGAGACAGGCGCTGTCGTCAGTAATAACAGAAACAACAGCGCAGCAATTCGAATGTACATTTCTAATCCTCCAGGCGGAATATTTGATCATTCAATCCGTGCGTCAAGACGAGGCATGCACACTACTTGGTATGACATTCTTTACATTTAGTGGGGCCCTTTTTCATTTCTTTATGGCAATCCATACAGACTTTGTGAGCAATATCCTTGCCGAAACCGTTAATCTTGCCACCTTCGGCTTTTGCATGGCACTTCGTACACTCTTTCACGGCTTCTGCGTGGGCTTTGTGATTGAAGACGACTCCTTTTTTCATCTCAATCACATCAGCGGCTAATGCTGATCCGGTAAAAGCGGTTACTGCAAATAGTGTGATAATAATCTTTTTCATTATTCATCTCCTTTGTTGGGTTGTCCGCACAGAGCGGCGTGCTAATAATACCAGCTGAATTTAAAAGTGCAACCTCTCAACATTAAAAAAAATGGGACGGCAGAATAGTGTCTGCCGTCCCATTATGCACCGTGCTGCCGTTGCGTCGCGAAAACTGAATAATATCTACATCTTGTGGCACTTACCACAATCATCCTGGACCGAAAAAGCGTCCTTGCCTTTGTTATGGCAGGCGCCGCATGATTTTCCAGCTTCCATGCTTCTCATCGTTGTTTTCACTGCTCCGGCCTTGTACGGGAAAATTCCGGTGTGACAATCGGCGCATTTGTAACTTTGCAGATGGAATTCGTGACTGAATGTCGCTTCACCGGCAGAGGTCTTGAACGTGACAATGCCAGGCTTCAGCCCTTTATGGCATTTTCCGCAATCACCTGATGATGCAAAGGCGTCCTTGCCGTTATGGCAGATGCCACACGATTTCCCTTTGGCCATATCCGCCATGGTGGCCTTGCCGACAACCGTTTTGTAGGGGAAGGTTTTGGTGTGGCACTCTTTACAGCTATACGCCTGGGTATGGAACTCGTGGCTGAACGTCGCCGGCGCGACACCCTTCAGCGTGAATGTGATCTCTTTCGGCTTGAGTCCTTTATGGCAGCGGTCGCAGTTTGCCGTTACGGAAAAAACACGTTTGCCGTTGTGGCATGCGCCGCAGGTACGCCCTTTTTCCATTTCCGCCATAGTCACCGCTTTCTCCTTGCCGGTGATGACGCTGCCGTTATGGCATCCTTTGCAGGCGCCGCCTGTTTTGGCAATGTGGGTGGCATGGCTGAATACGGCGCTGCCCAGGCCTTTTACGACATAGGTGATGTCCCGGGGCTTGCCGCTATGACAGCGGGAACAGTCTTTCTCTGTGGCGACACTGAATGCCCGCACACCGCTATGGCAGGCACCGCAGGATTTGGTTTTCTCCATTTCCGCCATGGTGTAGCGTTTCTTGTTCTTCAAGCTGTAGATCGCATCGTGACACATTTTGCAGTTATTCTTGTACTTTTTCAGATGCAGATCATGGCTGAAAACCACCGGCCCGGCATCTTTAAAAGCAAAGGTGATGTCCTTGTACTCGGCCGCGCCGCAGACGGCAGCCGTCAGAAGTAAAAGCATGAGAGATGTAAGTACCACTGATTTTTGCATTGCCCCGTCTCCTCTTTTAAGACAAATAACGTTCACAAGCGGCAGACTATACATATCAGGTTGGAAATCGTCAATTGTAAATTAATGAATAAATTGGTGAAACTGATATTCGTGAAGCCCTTTGGCCGGACTGTCCTGATGCTGCAAACCATCTGACAGGGCAGCAAAATTTCAGCCGGACAGCTCTTCCCAATCGCCGTACAGCTCTGCCAAACGTTCATTGAGGGTGGCATGGCGCTCACCACCCCGTACGCCCCGCTCCGGGTCATCGAAGAAGCCGGGTGCATTCATCTCGACCTCCAGTATCGCCAGCTCCTGTTCAACGCCGGCAATGAAAGACTCAATCTCGCCCAACCGTTTCTGGCGCGATTGATCCTCCCTTTTGCGCCGTTTTTCCTCTTCACGGTCTTTTAAGCGCAGATCCTTGTTAAGAGGCGGCAATGGTGCCGGCGCTGTGTCGCGAGAAACGCCTGCGGCTGCAGACGGGGTTGCGGCTGTCGCTCCGACCGGAGCAGATGCTCCCGCTTTCTTCCCGAGATAGTATTCATAGTCGCCAAAATAATTTTCGACGCATCCCCCCTCTACCTCAACGACCCGCGTTGCCAGGGCATTAACAAAGTAGCGATCGTGCGAAACGAACACGACCGTGCCGTCGAAACCTTTGAGAGCATCAAGCAATACCTCTTTACTGTTCAGGTCGAGGTGGTTGGTCGGCTCGTCCATCAGCAGCAGATTGGAGGGGCGCAGCAGCATCTTGGCCAGTGCCAGACGATTGCGCTCGCCGCCCGAGAGGACGCTGACCGGTTTGTGAATGTCATCACCGCTAAAGAGAAATGCGCCGAGTATGTCGCGCAAGCGGGGCACCATGTCATACGGTGCATCAGCGTACAGTTCATCATAGGCCGAACGGCTCTGTTCAAGAACATTGGCCTGATCCTGGGCAAAATAATCCATGCTGACATTATGCCCGATGATCCGTTCCCCCCCCTGGATTTCACCACCCGCCAGCACCGCCATCAATGTTGATTTACCGGCACCGTTATGCCCCACCAAGGCAACCCGTTCGCCCTTTTCAATGGTCAGGTCAATGCGGTTCAGTACCACATGGGCGCCGAATGATCGGGTCAATCCCTTTAATTCGACCACGCTTTTACCGCTTTTCGGTGCTTCCGGAAACTGGAAGCGGATTTTTTTCCGCTCGGGGGGGATGATGATGCGCTCAACCTTCTCCAACTGCTTAACCCGGGACTGCACCTGCGACGCTTTGTTGGCCTGATAGCGGAAGCGCTTGATGAAATCCTCAGTTTTTTCGATCTCTTCATCCTGAATGCGTTTGGCACTGCGCAAGGCGGTCACCCGCTCCTCGCGTTGATTGAGGTAGGTGGAATAGCGGCAGTGATAATCCGTCATCGTGTGGTTCCAGACTTCGGCAATGCGACTGCAGACACTGTCCATGAAGAAACGGTCGTGGGAAACGAGGATCACGGAACCGGGGTAGGCGCAGAGATACTCCTCCAGCCAGTTGCGTGCCTCGATATCGAGGTGGTTGGTCGGCTCGTCAAGCAGCAGCACGTCAGGCTTCTGCAGCAGCAGACAGGCAAGAGCAATACGCATCTGCCAGCCGCCGGAAAACTCGCCGCAGTCGCGGTGCCAGTCTGTTTGGGCAAAGCCGAGGCCTTTCAGCACGGTGCCGATTTCGGCCTCCATCGTGTAGCCGCCGCCATGACGGAACTGCTCCTGCAGCTCCCCGTATCTCATCAGGATCTGATCGTGGTCGGGGGAATCATGGGGGAGTCGTTCCAGGTCGATCCCGATCCGGTGCAGCTCTTCCTCCATCGCCAGCAGCTCTTTCAGCGCGGCGCGCGCCTCATGAAACAGTGACTGGCCGGTGGTGACAATGCCGTCCTGCGGCAGATACGCGGCCCTGGCGCCCCGGGCGAACTGAATTTCTCCCGAGGAAGGTTCGGTCAAGCCGGCGATGATTTTCATCAGTGTCGATTTGCCGGCGCCGTTCTCTCCGACCAGCGCCACCCGTTCGCCCTTTTTCAGGTGCCAGGAGATGGTGGTGAAGAGCGGTGTGCCGGCGAAATTTTTTGACAGGTTTATGAGCTGGAGCATGGGAGGTGTTGTAGCATATTAATTGGGGTTACAGCAAGAGGAGGGGAAACGGCAGGTGACATCGGTCAATCAGTTTGCGGGCAACGGTGATATTCATCCCCTTGAGTACCGGGGTACGTCATTCCTCCCAAAACAGTCTCTTGGCCTTGTGTTCAAAGCGCGGCAGTTGCTGGCACCCGACGACTTCAACATCCGGGGTGACCGTTATCCGGTAGCGGAAGGTCTCGATGAACCGCTCTACCGCCTGGTCGACATGAGCAGCCGGCATGCCGGCACAAGCTGGCTCGACACGAATCTTCAGATGCCGCCCGCTCCCCATTTTAGGAACGATGATCTGATACTCGCTTGCAAACTCAGGCACTTCCCGAATAAGATTTTCCACCCCGGACGGAAATATATTCACCCCGGCGTACTGAAACATATCGTCGGAACGCCCTAGTATACCGCCATCAAGACGGAGAAAAGTTCGGCCACAGGCACACGGCTCAACATTGAACCGCACCAGGTCCTTGGTGCGCCAGCGCAACAGCGGCATGGTCTCGGTGCAGAGGTTCGAGAGCACCAGTTCGCCCACCTGGCCGGGTGCTACCGGTTCCAGAGTGTCCGGATCAAGGCATTCGGCATAGAACATACTCTCGATAACGTGAGTACCGGCGTGGGCCATACATTCGAAACCAAAGTTGGTAATTTCACTGGAGCCGATATCGTCAAAACATTCCGCCCCCCACAACTCGCTCAGGGCTTTTTTAGTGGACGGCACATTGGCTCCCGGTTCTCCGGCGGCCACTATTTTACGTACTGACGAACCGGCCAGGTCGAGACCCATCTGGCGGGCTGTTTCCCCCAGATAGAGGAGGTAGGTGGGGGTGCCGCATACCACGGTTGCCCCCCAGTCAAAGATGTTGCGCACCCGCAATTCGGTGGATTGACCGCCTCCCGGCACTATCATCACTCCCGCCTGCTCCAGCGCCGCCTGGAGCCCCCACCAGGCAATGTAGAGACCATAGTTGAACGGCACAAAGAGGATATCCGATGACGTTATGCCATAGCCCGTCATGAAATGCATGAACTGCTCATAGTAATGGACGTTCCAGTCGGTCCTGTTTAACGCCACTTTCACCGGAATGCCGGTTGTGCCCGTTGTCTGAAAAACCCGCACCGCCTGCTCGGGTGGCACACACATGAAGTCACCCCAGGGTGGTTTCGCAGCCTGGCTTTCGCGCAGTTCCTCTTTGACCGTGAGGGGTATGGTACTGATATCCGCCAGGGTGGTTATATCCCGGGGATGTACTCCGGCGATGTCGTATTTTCGTTTATAAAAAGGGCTGTGATCGTAGACGTACTGCATCCGCTCACGAAAGCGGTCAAGCTGGAGTTTCTCCAGCTCACACCTGTCGAGCGTCTCAAATTCCTTCCTCCAGAAGAGAGCAGCTTCCATGTCAGGCTCCTTGCCCTAGCGGCTTTGTCGTTATAAATGTCGACTAATCGCACTACGCATTGCCGGAATCAGCCTGCGCCTTTTCTTTAAGCGCCTTCAATATCCGTTCAGGGGTGAAAGGGGTGGTATACAGCCGGACTCCGACGGCATCGTAAAGAGCGTTGGCAATTGCCGCAAGGATGGCCGACACATACCCCTCACCCACCTCCTTGGTTCGATACGGCTGTCCCACCACGTAGCTCTCGGTGATAACGTCTATTGACTCGGAAAGGGCCATCTCCCCGATAGTGGGCATACGATACTCAAGCCAGCTCGGGTTGAGGGTGCGTCCGTTCTCCATCATGACCTCTTCAAGAAACGCATGGCCGAGGGCCATAGAGACCTGCCCGTCGATCTGTCCGTCAACATTGAGCGGATTGATGGGAAATCCGCAGTCATGGGCGGTCACCGCTCTCACGAGCCGTGCTTTGCCGGTTTCGATATCCACCTCGACTTCGGCAGCCTGGGCGTCAAAGGCATAGTTCTCCGTCCAGCGCCCCTTCGCCGTGGCAAGACTGGGATGGGTAGGCACATCACGCATGGTGCGCCAATGCCCTTCCCCTATAATCGGGTCGCCCCTCCGGCTCCTGACGCTTGCTTCATATATTTCGGCGTAGCTCATCCGCCGCTCCGGCGCACCGGTAACGCTGACCGCTTTTTCAGAAAGTACCAGCTGGCAGGTTTCCGTTTCCAGTTCCTGTGCGGCAATCTCCAGAATTTTATGCCGCACCGCCATGGCCGCTTCACGCGCGGCGTTGCCGGTCACATACGCGTTGCCGCTTATCCACACACCAATATCCACCGGCGTGGTTTCAGTATCAGCCGCCATGATGCTTATCTGGGAAATCGGCACCTGCAGCTCTTCGGCAACAATCTGGGTGAGAATGGTCTCGGCACCCTGACCAATATCCAGCGAGCCTGTCAGGATGATGAGGGATCCATCATCGTTGAGCTTCACAATGACCGAAGAGCTGTTGGGATATATCAGTGAACCGCCAAAATAGGCGCTCACCCCGATGCCGACCCCCCGGCGCAAACTTCCCCCTTCAGCCGCTTTGTTACGGGAACTGCCGTACCGCTCGCGCAGGTTGATACGTTCGGCGGCTTTCTCAATACATTCCACCAGGCCGCAATTGTGAACGTTATCGCCATTGGGCAGTTGCTCGTCAGGCAGGCGCGCGTTTACCAGGCGGATCGCCACCGGATCCAGTCCGATTTCCTCGGCGATCATATCCATCTGGGACTCAATGGCGAAGCGCATCTGCGGGGCGCCATGTCCTCTCTGCGGGCAGCGCACCGTGTTGTTGGTATATACGGCGAAACCTTCGTACGCCATATTGGGAATGCGGTAGGTCGCCATTGCAAAGCCCCAGGAGAGGAAGATCACGACCACGCCGCTGCCTTTATAGGCCCCGCAGTTGTTGATGGTGCGAATACGCTGCGCAACGATGGAGCCGTCTTTTTTCACCCCGGTTGTCAGCTCCACTATCAGCGGCTGACCATGCCGATAGGCGGCAAAAATCTCCTCACGGCTGACCACCACCTTCACGGGACGGCCGGTTTTCATGGAGAGCAGGGCGGCGCAGAATTCGTGAGAGAACAGATCTATCTTGCCGCCAAAAGCACCGCCTACATACGACTTGTGCACGCGAACCGCTGACAGGGGTAAGCCGAGGGTCTGCGCCAGCTTCTTTCTCTTGATGAAAGGCCCCATGCTCGATGTCCAGACGTTGAGCTTGCCATCCTCCCAGCTGGCGACAGTCGCTTGCGGCTCCAGATAACCATGGGTACGCAGATGGCTTTCAAAGCGGTCCGTACGGACATAATCCGATTCAGCCAGCCCCTGATCCACATCGCCCCACCCGGTTTCGGTCTTCCCGGCGATGTTCCTGAATGGCTCCGTAACCTTCGGGTGACTGGGGTGAACTTCGGGAGCGTCTGCTTTCATGGCCTCTTCGGGGTCGAAGACAGCCGGCAGTATTTCATATTCGACTTTGATCAGCTTCAATGCTGCTTCCGCGGTATGTTCATCAACAGCGGCAACGGCAGCAATTTCTTCTCCGACATGGCGCACGACACCCACCGCCAACGGGTATTGATCAGCCGGATAGCGCGGTGTCTCCACAAAACCATGCTTTATTTTCAGAGTATCGTCTGCCGTCACCACGGCCTTGACGCCCGGCAGTTTCTGCGCCGCGGAGATGTCTATGCCGAGAATTCTCGCATGGGGGTGAGGGCTGCGCAGGATTCTGCAGACAAGGGTTCCGGGCGGCTGCACATCAACGGTAAACCTCGCCTTGCCGGTCACCTTGGCCGGGCCGTCAACGCGTGCTATTGGCTGGCCGACATATTTCAGGGGGTCTGACATGACGTGCCTCCCTTCAGCCGGGCAGCGATGGCTTCTGCGGCGCGGTTAACGGCCTCGACTATTTTGTTGTAACCGGTGCAGCGGCAGAGAACACCCTCAAGCGCTTTCTCTATTTCAGCAAAGGATGGGTGCGGCGTTTCGTTGAGAAGGGCTATTGTCGCCAGCACCATGCCGGGCGTACAGAAACCGCACTGGATGGCACCGGCATCGATGAAAGCCTGCTGCACCGGATTCAGCTCACCATTGCAGGCCACCCCTTCGATCGTCGTTATTTCCCGCCCCTGGCATTCGAACGCCAGGGTCAGGCATGAGAGAATCGGCCTGCCGTCTGCCAGAACCGTACAGGCACCGCACTCGCCGGTCCCGCACCCATCTTTGGTGCCGGTCAGGCCCAGTTGGCCCCGTAACACCTCAGAAAGAGTGGCTTCAGGGGCGATAGCCAGATCATGAGCGTCGCCGTTAATAAGAAGGTGTACCACTACCTTTATATGTTCCACATCACCACTCCTGATTTGATTTGAAATTTGCATTACACATCTGCCAGCGGGGCCGGGCCGGCAGCTTCAGTCAAGGCCCGCAGCACTTCAACCTCAAGGCAGTGGCGCAAGTGTGCCGCCTGATAGCCGTGATGGGCGATCGGCCGTATTTCTTGTGCAGCGGTCGCCGCAGCGGACCTTACGGTTTCACTGTTCGAGAGGTCCTGCCCCGGAAGACCGGCTTCGGCCGCTGCTGCTCGCACCGGTCCGCCGGCAACCGAGCCGACCGCAATGCGCGCGTCCCGGCACGTCCTGCCATCGTCAGCAACCTGCAGCGCCACCGCCACGGAAAGCCCCGCAAATTCATACCCTTTTCGCCGGCTGAATTTTCTGAAGGAATGTCTGCCCGTGCCAAAAGCGGAAGGTACGATGATTTCCGTGATGATCTCGGAAGGCAGAAGAGTCAGTGGACTGAGTGCGTCTCCCGTGTACAGCTCCGCGACAGGAAAGCGCCTCTGTTTTCCCGGACCTCCGGTAACGCAAATGACAGTATCCAGGCTAAGAAGCGCCGGCGCCACGTCCGAAGCAAAGATGGCCCAGCATCTGTTTCCTTTGGGCGCAAAATAGCAAAGGTCTCCGCCAAGTTTGAAACATGGTTCCACAAACTGGAACGTGTGGCTCTGGTTGTAATACAGGCATCGGCACTCCAGGCAGAGGTTGCCTCCCAGCGTGGCAGCATTCCGTATCTGGCCTGAGGCGACGCATGTGGCAGCTTGAGAAACAAGCGGAGCGTGAGTGCGCACTATGGGTGAACGCGACAGATCGCCCAGTGACATCAAAGCGTCAATCCGTAAAGCGCCGTCTTCATCGAGGGCAGGTAAAAAGCGCGTAACTCCGCTCAGGCTGACAAGATACTCAGGTGTTGATATTCGATACTTCATGCGCGGAAAAAGATCCGTGCCGCCGGCCACCAGAACCGCCGCTTTGCCAAATGTATCCAAAAGCCCGGCAGCCTCATCTCTGGAGCCGGGGCGCACATACGTGAATCGTGGAAGATGCATCACTCTCTCCTCTGTGTCGCGGTGTCAGCGGCCATTGTCCATTTTTTCATGAAACGATAACACCGCGTTCTATTTTATGTCAACGCATTTCAGGCCATACTGCCCTGCATCATATTTGCAGTATTCTTACCATCGGACACGATCCAAAGGTATGTCGAGGGGGAGTTTGTCTCTATCGCCCCGCTTCCGGGAAAGCCTGGGACGCTTTTCGTTCAGCGGGGTGTTCAGGTCAAGGAGGGTGAGCCGCTTTTTGCGCCGGTCATCGGGATTAAACGCTATCGGAGAACGCTGGATTGAACTTATCAGCTATGTACTATCCCCAAACGCTCAGCGGCGTCGAGATAGACCTGCTGTGCCCCCTCGCTGAACTGAACGAAGATAATTCGCTCCAGCTCAGGATATTCCCCGCGAGCAGCCACTGCTTCGGAGAGCGCAATAACAACCGACTCCCGCATCGGATAGCCATAAACCCCTGAACTGATGGCGGGAAAGGCAATGCTCTGCAAACCATACTGATGCGCCACGGCAAAACAGCGGCGGTATGCGGATTTCAGCAGGCCCGGCTCCCCGTGGCTGCCGTCTTTCCAGACCGGTCCGACGGTATGGATAACATGTTTCGCCGGAAGATTGCCTCCGCCGGTAATTTTTGCATCCCCGGTCTCACACCCCATAAGAGCAGCGCACTCCTGCAGCAACCCCGGACCGGCAGCCCGATGGATGGCACCGTCAACGCCACCGCCGCCCAGCAGGGTGTTGTTTGCGGCGTTAACAATAGCGTCTACTTCAAGTGTCGTGATGTCGGCCTGAATTATTTCGATGATTGCTGGCATGGGCTCCTCCAATTTTTCCTTTGTTTCCGGATAACAGATAGTGATACAAGCAACAACAGGAGTACATTATTTATGCAGATAACGACACCATATATAAAACTGGACAGCTTTTTAAAAGCAGAAAATGCCGTATCTTCAGGTGGCGAGGCAAAGATGATGATTGCCGAAGGCTATATTACGGTAAATGGCGAGGTTGAGCTTCGCCGTGGCCGTAAATTGTATCCTGGCGACCTGGTTGTGTATGGAAAAAGAAAATTTACGATTGAGTCCGCATGAATTAAGTGCAGCCGCCACACGCAAATTAATTTGACATATCACGCTGATTAAAATTAGAATGTCCCGCTTATCTGTGCAAATACCTGCGCTTTTGTGCGCTATTGAGGAGAGTTGTAATGAATACGAGATTTCTTGATGCCTGTTGGGGTAAACCGGTCGACCGGACTCCTGTGTGGCTTATGCGTCAGGCCGGTCGCTATCTGCCCGAGTATATGGCGGTTCGCTCTAAATGTACCTTTCTTGAACTGTGTAAAACCCCGGAACTGGCTGCTGAAGTCTCTATTCAGCCGGTTGATTATCTCGGAGTTGATGCCGCGATCATGTTCTCGGATATTCTGACTCCTGTTGAGCCGATGGGTATGAAGCTTGATTTTGTTCCCGGTCCGGTCTTTGAAAACCCGATCCGCAGTATGGCGGATGTTGAAAAGCTGCGCATTCCGCAGATGGAGCAGGATGTCCCGTACGTACTTGAAACGATTAAAATACTGCGCCGGGAGCTGGCCGGAAAAGTGCCGCTGATCGGTTTTGGCGGAGCACCCTTTACGTTGGCCTGCTATATGGTCGAAGGGAAAGGCTCCAAGGATTTTGCCCAGATCAAGCGGATGATGTATGCCGCACCAGAAGTCTATACCGCACTGATGGAAAAAATTACCACCATGAGTATGGAATATCTCAACGCCCAGATTGCTGCCGGAGCTCAATGTATCCAGATATTTGATACCTGGGGCGGCATTCTTTCTCCCGCCGATTATGAACGCTACGTGCTGCCTCACACCGTCAGGTTGATCAACGGGCTCAACCGTATGGAAACTCCGATTATCCACTTTGTCAAAGGCTCCGGTGCAATGCTGAATACGGTTAAGAAAGCGGGCGGGGACGTGATGGGTCTTGACTGGCACGTGAATCTTGGCGCTGCCCGGGATCTTATCGGACCACAGATGGCTGTTCAGGGCAATCTTGATCCGACCGTATTATATGCAACACCGGAAATTATCGAGCGCGAAGTCAAGCGGGTGTTGGCTGAGAATGCCGATCGCCCCGGGCATATTTTTAACCTCGGCCATGGCATCCTGCCAACGGTTCCCCCGGCACATGCCAAATTCATGGTTGAGTGTGTTCATCGTCTGTCGCAGAAATAGCAGGGGTTGGCGTGTCAATTACACTAAAAAATATCGTAATTTTTGTTACCGATCTTGCCAAAGCGAAAACGTTCTATGCGGACCTGCTCGGACTGCCGGTGGCGGGTCAGAGCGAGATGCTGATAGAGTTCTTTCCCGGAGCGGTTTCAACATTGGGAGTTTCACTAGCCCTGCATGAAGATGCCCGCAGTCTGATCGGAAGACACACCGGCATCACGCTTACAGTAGAGAATATTGGTGCGGTATGTGACGCACTGAAACATGGCGGAGCCCATTTTGTGGAGCCGCTGGAATCGAGCCCGTGGGGCAAGATGGCGGTGGTCCAGGACTTTGACGGCAACATGATTGCACTGGTGGACCGTTAGGTGAGTATTCTTGCTGAGAGCCCCTGTTCAGGCGCTTTGTGCAAATCCCAGGAGTATCATTGATTGATGTATGGCCGCAGCCTTGTCATGGTTCTGCTGATATCTGTTCTGGGAATAACCTCTTCTGCCGTTTTTGCAGCGCCTCTTCCGCCGATGCGCCCATACGCCGGCATTGGTCTGTTGGTTTTTTACGCGGTTGACTCCCCCCGGAAACAAGATATGCAGTTACCGTTGTACGAGGAGCCGGGGCTTGCACGGATTATGCTCCTGAACGACTCCTCCTTGCCGGGGAATGAACCGGTCTTTGGTCCGCAGGAAGGGGCACCGCTGATTGTTTCTGCCCGCAAGGGGGAGTGGTTGCGGGTTTTTTTCGATGATGCCGGACGAGAAGCCTGGATTAATCCTCAGAATAAAGGATCTTTTCTGTCGTGGGAGCAGTATTTGAAGCTGCATACCGCCCGGATGCTCCCCGCTCTGCAATCACAGTATTACCAGCTGCTTCAGCAGCCGAACGGAAAACAGCTCGCACTATTGACCCCCAGGCAGGTGTTCAAGGTATTGAAGCTTGAAAATTCATGGGGGATGGTGTTGACAGACAAAGGCCAGCTTGGGTGGCTGCGCTGGCGTGACAGTGATGGTCGTCTGACGGTCGGTATGGGGAAAAATTAAGAATAATTACGGTTTTGTTGAGAATATCGATCTGTTTTTTAATGAGGTGAGTGATGAGAATTGAACTGGTGCCACCGGGAACCGGCGAACTGACGTATGAAATCAGAAATATTGTCAACGTCGCGGAAAAACTCCAGAAGCATGGTGTCAAAATCAACTGGGAAAACATCGGCGACCCGATTGTCAAGGGTGAGGTAATTCCCCTGTGGATGAAGGAAATCGTTGCCAAAGCGGTCATGGACAATCGTACCTGGGGGTACTGTCATACCCGTGGCGTCCTTGAAACACGCGAATTCATTTGTGAGACGACCAACAGCCGTGGTGGCGCCCAAATCACTCCTGACGACATTATTTTCTTTAACGGCCTGGGCGATGCCATTGCAAAAATTTACGGATGCCTCCGCCCGGAGGCGCGGGTGCTGATGCCGTCGCCTTCCTACACTACCCATACGCTTGGTGAAATAGGCCATGCGCATGCGGCACCCTCGCTCTTCCGTCTGAAGCCGGACAATAACTGGTATCCGGACATGGAGGACCTCCGCAATAATGTCCGCTACAATCCGAATATCTGCGCAATAATGCTGATCAACCCGGATAATCCGACCGGCATGGTTTATACGAAGGAGCTGCTGGAGGAGATTGTTGCCGTAGCCCGTGAAAACGACCTGTTTATAATTTCCGATGAGGTCTACATCAACGTCGTGTACAACGGTAAAACCACTGTGCCGATCAGTGACGTTATCGGTGATGTACCTGCGCTGTCATTAAAAGGGATCTCCAAAGAATTCCCGTGGCCCGGTTCACGCTGCGGCTGGATCGAAGTGTACAACGGGCAGAAGGACGAACGCTTCCAGAAATATATCAATCTTATCCTTACCGGAAAAATGAATGAGGTCTGCTCTACCACTCTCCCGCAGACGGTCATACCAGAAGTTGCCCGTCATCCGGAATATACGGCCTATCTGGCGCAACGGATTGCGAGCTATGAGAAGATGAGCAACATCACCTATGATTGTCTCAGCAAGGTTCCCGCGCTGCAGGTAAACCGGACCAATGGTGCTTTTTACATGGCTGTGGCCTTTAAGGATGGACTGTTGAACCATCGGCAGACGATTCAGATTTCCAACCCGGAAGTCAAAGGGCTTGTTGAGGGGCTGATAAACCAACCGGGAGTTTCACCTGATAAGCGCTTCGTCTACCAGATTCTGGCGTCTACCGGTATCTGCGTTGTGCCGCTTTCTTCGTTTTCTACACCGCTGCAGGGTTTTCGTGTGACGCTGCTGGAGAAAGATGAACATGAGTGCCGCCGCATATACAGCACCCTGGCGGAGAAGATCGGGGAGTATCTGAATTCCTGAAAAAGAGGCATAGAACGTGCGAAGGGGGAAAGGCGAAAGCCTTTCCCCCTTTTTTTCCGGGAGCCGCAGTAATAGATGGTCACTCTTTTTTATCGCTCGGTTTTATTTCTATCTCATCCTTGCCATCAGCAGCTTTTTTAAAGTTACGTATACTTTTACCAAGAGCTCCGCCGATTTCCGGAAGTTTTCCCGCTCCGAAAACGACCAGAACAATAACCAGTATGATGATCATTTCCGGCATGCCAAAACCAAACATTGTGCCCCCTCTGTTGCAAGTTTGTACTGTTAACGGTACTATCGCATTGCCGAACAAAAAAATCAAGTGCTGTTGCACTGGATTTATATCAACGCTCATTGACACCTTTGTTATCGCATGATACAAAGTATGCCAACTATTTCAGTAACATAAGGGTGGCACATGTCCGGCATGCCGATTAGGTCAACGCTCTTTTTTCTCACTCTGCTCTGTCACTTTGGCGTTGCTTCCGCAGCGGAAATGGAGATAACCCCCTTCACTACCTCCAACCAAAGCCCATTACTGCAAATTTACGGATTGCCGCGCGATACCGGAGCTGACATTGTCCCCCCCGGCTTATTTCGTATCGGCCTGAGCATGGATACCTCCAGTAACTATACTGTTGCCAAGGGCCTGCGCGAGCAGATTACGCTTGATGGTGAAACCTGCCGAATGGCTTTTACAACCCGTTTCGGAGTTACTCCGAGCTTTGAGGCCGGAGTTGAGATTCCCTATTACCTGCAGGGGGGCGGATTCCTTGATGGTTTTATTATTGACTGGCACAATACCTTTGGCTTACCGCAGGGCGGTCGTGACACTGCCCCGAAAAACCGGATAAACTACAGCTATCGCACAGGCGGTGTCCAAAAACTGCAGGTAGAGCGTTCTTCATCCGGAATTGGTGACATCTCCCTGACAGGCGGCTTCCGTCTCTATGACCTTCGAGACACAGTTCATCATGACAGGCTCTCGCTTAAAGGGTCGGTAAAACTGCCTACCGGAGACAGCTCCCTGCTGTTTGGCAGCGGCAGTACTGATATGGCGCTTCAACTCTGCGGCAGCATGATAAATTTCAGCGAATGGGGCTCACTCGGCGTGTTCGGCTCTGTTGGTGCTCTGGCGATGACACGAAGCGATGTTCTGCGTGATCAGCATAAGTCGCTTGCCGGGACCGGAACGGTGGGCATTGGCTGGGGGCCGGCATCATGGCTATCCTTCAAAGCCCAACTGAACGGCAATACTCCGTTGTATAGTGATAGTTCACTCGTTGAAATTTCAAATAACGCCGTGATGATTTTGTTTGGCGGAGCACTGAAGTTCCCGGGGGAATACCTGCTGGATATTGGTGTTGCTGAAGATATATCGGTGGGTACCGCGCCGGATGTGAGCTTTCATCTGAACTTAAGCAAGCAGTTCTGATTTGCAGATGAACTGTAAAATAAGTCGACGAATGTGAAGTTGAATCTGTCGAAATATTTTACACAAGGTTAGTGCCACTTTTCCCAGCCATATTTTCCCCTTTAGTTATGGTAACTTATGGATATGGCGCAGATTTTGCTTCAATACATCTGGTCTTTTTAATGTTACGCCAGACGAATTATGTGTATGGGAGAACTCGAAATGGACAACAGGAATTTCACCCGGGTTACCTGTTCTGCAAATGCTTCTATCAGATATGGTGCCGAGGTTGTTCTATGTGATATTGATAATATGAGTCTTCACGGAATGCACCTGAAGACCGATCATGACATCCCGCTGAACGTCCCCGTTAATGTTACGGTGTACCATTCAAGCCAGGCCCCCTTGAAGGTAAGTGCCAAGGCGGTCCGGAAAGAAGCGAATGGGGTCGGGCTGCAGATAAGCAACCTGAACGTTAATTCATTCGTGCAACTGCGTAACCTCATCACCGAGCACTGCAGCGATAAGGGTGCTGTTATGCAGGAGACTTTTAAAATGCTCAAGTGTATTTACTGATCAGGCAAGCAACCGGGAAGTCAATTGCTTGATGCATTCTGAAAGTTCCGGGTCACTGATCATCTTCAAGGCTTTATCAACCGGCAGTACTGCCCGCTTACGCCACTCCATCTCAGGCCATTTTTTCAGCACGGTTGTTACTTTAAGCGGATAAATAGTCAGGGTTTTTTCGCCCTTGCGATGGCAGGATGAGCGAAGACCGGGAACGCAACTCCCGATTACTCCGGCTTCCTCCAGAGCTTCCATTACCGCTACGTCCTGCCGGGGCATATCAGCTTCCGGCTGCCCCTTGGGAATAATCCAGCGGGACTGGGCAGAATTAGTGACAATCACAATATGCAGACGCCCTTCGCGGAACAGGTAGGGGAGCGCCCCGATCTGGTACGTCAGAGCGGCGCCGTCCGGAATCCCGTGAATTGCAAGAGCACGGTTCTTGTAAGACTCCTCACCCGTCACTTCCCGTCCAAAATAGCCCGGCCTGGTAAACGTCTTGCTCTCCTCAAGCGAAGAAAACTCCACCTCCGCAACGAGGAGCGGCTCGAGCTCCCCCGTATACCGGTCCACTTCTACCCGATAAGCACCATGTTCTACCAGTGACCGAACCTTTTCCAGCCGCCGTCCTTCGGTCGAAGGCCACAGTGCGTGGAACTGTTCAGACGATATCTCAATTTCGGTTTCACGTCGCCTGAGTCCGGCCCCCTCCTTGACGGTGAGAAAACAGGTGCCGCCGTACTGCCGGATACGCACTTCCATCTGCTCGTCACAGGCAAGGTATCCCTGAAGAATCCGGGTCCCCTCCGGCATATGAGCCGGAAGATGCCGGACTAAAAACTTTCGTTCAATTTCGAGTTTGGTCATGGAGCTGTCAGGGAAATGATTTCGTCACTCAGGGCACGATATGCACGGGACGCCGCACAGGTGTGCGCATACGCAAGAAGAGAGCGCTGTCCCGCCTCACAAAAAGCGAACGCCATATTGACAGCGAGTGCCGTTTTCCCCACGCCCCCCTTGATGCTGTATGAAGAGATAATTTTCATGGCGAATTACCTATGGAGCCGTTGTTTCAGAAGCGTCCGCCCGAAGTTTAAAGGTACGCTTAAACGTTGCAGCGGTCAATTTGCCGCAGAACGCCGCCAATTCCTGTTCAATAAGTCCTCGGGTCTGCTGCTGCCGGTGGTAGAGAATGGCGATGAGCCCTCCCACCCCGAGGGCGGCGTCTGAACTCGCTTTCTTCTGTTGCCAATAGTGCCACAGTGACTTTCGCTGCACCGAGGCATCGTTGAAATCGCCGAGACGCCCTTGCAGCTTGCGCAGCAATTTCAGGAGTGCATCGCCATCTTCACGGGGAATGAGTTCGTCGAAAAACTCCATGAGATAGCGGAGCTTTTTGCATTCAATACGGATCTGGTGGATTACCTCATCAGGCGTTTCAGCTCCTACCCCATCGGCAATCTTACGGATTTTCCGGTATCTCTTATAGATACCTTGAAATACAAGCGGTCCGACAGGCAGGTCAGAAGCCGGTGCAGCTTTGTGACGGGTCTCTTCCGAAAAATAGCCTTCAATCTTCCGGAACCGTTGGCTGGCCGGATGCGCACGCATCTGCGCCGTGGTCCGCTTTACCTCGATCTCCCTCTCAGCCGAAAAATCCTCGAACATCCCCTCAAGGTGCTGGCGAAGTTCCGGGGCTAACAGTCCCAGGTATTCATCACGGGCTAACAGGTAGACATCCAGGTCGCGAAGCCGGTTGGTATTTCTGGCGATATCTCCGAGAACAGTACGTATGCGCCGAGTTTCTGCGGCGGGGAAGACATCCTTCACCAAACTGAGCAGTGAGCGGATTTTACGGAGGCAAATCCGGTAATCGTGGAGATATTCTGTGTCGAGATCCTGTAATATGCCGGGGATGTTGTGGACGGCAATCTCCAGAATGCTCCGCACTATCCGCCCCACGGCCTCGCGGGCGGGAGTATCGGCATTCAGGCCGCATGAAGGTCGCAGGGTGTACTTCTG
>Ga0194059_1000056_pt1 | contig 54968 bp, 40 predicted proteins | sample SepL6211m_MetaG_FD_163426 | JGI IMG/M metagenome (GOLD analysis project Ga0194059, IMG submission 163426) | Anoxic zone freshwater microbial communities from boreal shield lake in IISD Experimental Lakes Area, Ontario, Canada - Sep2016-L626-11m | ecosystem: Environmental > Aquatic > Freshwater >...
GAACCAAGTTGGGGTACTACTAAGAATGAGATCAGAAATCAAATTCACACGAAAGAATCATTTGAAGATAAGTTGTGTAATTCATTAGTTAGTAGAAGTTGGTGTTGTTAGCGGAATAGGTATAAAATTTATAGTTTCGGTATTGGGGTTTTAAAAATAGTTTTGACCTGACTCTCAACTTGTCATCCTGAACTTGTTTCAGGGTCTAATGAAGTTCAGTATCAATGCCAGTGACCTAAACCAAAAAACCTCCCAAAGCGGGAGGAATTAATATTAATACTAGCTAAAACTACTATCTCAAAGTTCCGCCCCAGATAAACCAGGCAAGAAAAGATTTAGCTGTAAGACTTAAAATAATATAAGCTTTTTCGCCAAATAGGTAGTCTTTCCATTTTCCGATTTGTTTGTACTGTAAGACCATGTTGATGGCAAACAAATTGAAGAATACAAACAGGGTTGGGAAGATAAACTTAACTGTGTTTAGTACATCTTTAACTCTTTGTGGCAGCTCTTCCAAGTTTCCAAGTCTGTTTAGTGATATAAAGAAATATGTGGACATCACTACCCATGGTAAAATTCCAGCAAAGCAGCCGTAGATAAAGTTTGACCATTCTGGTTTGAAAATACCTTTTTCGCCTTCAGGTTGAGATTTTCGAAGCAAGGAATTATACATTTCCATACTGGCTCCAAAAAGATTCATACAAGCATTTAGACCAACCAAAAGTAGCAATGTAAATCCATCACGAACGCCGCACAAGATTGCGATTACAAAGATCATTATTGAGCTACTAATAGCATACTCAAACCATCGGATAAGATTGATTTTATCTTTTAATTTAGCAATATACCACTCGTAAATTCCTGGAGTAATTGTGATTAAATGAGCTATTGCTGAAGCAAACAAGAAAAGACTGATAGTGTAGCCTAAATTTACCGAATACCAATCCTGCATTACCAAATCGGCTGATCTTCTAGCCGGTACTGGCTTAGGTAGCCACAGACTTATTTGTGTTAAGTTTTGGCTTGATAAAAAAAACATAAACACACCTTGCACAAAGTGAAGCACGGCCATTACGGCATTCCACTTACGCAGGTTTTTGTATGGATTATCGGTGGTTGTAGTCATAAACAAAATTTTACCTCAAAAGATGAGACAGTATGATTTGATTCAAAGCTTTCGGATTGTCAATTAGCCTATAAAATATTCTTCCCTAAATTTAAAAGTGGTACCGAAATTTAACAATTCGCTATAGTTTAATTGCAATGGTCTAGTTTTATCAAACTCATATTTATAAATCTTTTGACCACATGAATTTGAATTAAAATTGGGACTTCGTTGTAACTGTAAAACTTGATTTAATCCATCTGTAAATTGATTTACGTTTATAGCTCTTCCACAGGAAGTCATATCTGTAAAACTTCCATAAAAACGAAGTTGCCCGGTCGTATGAGTATATTCAATATTTATTCCATTAATATTAGTCGAAAAATTGTTTGTTGTAGCAACCGTTACCAACACCCCTATTGAAGTGGCTATGGTATTGTCGTTATCATAAGCTTTAGCAGTAAATAGATAATCACCCGCAGCCATGTTGGTTAAATCAGTTTGGTAAGGAGCTGTGGTATCAGTTACAACCAAAACACCAGATTTATAAAACTCAACTTTGGAAATTGTCCCATTAGAGTCGGCGGCTGTGGCTGTTAATGAGTAATTTGCACCCGCTAAAAGCCTACTAGATGGTGAGGTGATAGTCACAACAGGATTGGTGCTCAAAACTTGAACCTGATAGCCAGTACCGTAATCACCCACAACTTTAACCATAAAATGATTTACTGTATTTACATACGACTCGTTTAATCGAAGTACTGAACCACTATTATTAACATCGTTATCCTTCTGAATGTCTTCAACGTAGGCCCAGTTGTTTCTGGTTAGGTCAATATTGTGGATCAAGACTCCTGCCTCAGGTATAAATTTATCATAACCATTCTTTTTACGTGATTCAACAGTGAAAAACTGGTTTTGAGAAACTGGGATAATTAAAACTTGTTTTGTGTCTACGGCTGGGGTAGGCTGATTTACCTGATTTAGTTTGTAGGTTGTATTCGTGGCAATATCAACTGTGGCAACTTGACTGTCCTGCACCAGTCCCATTCTCCATTTGTAATAAGCAATAGGCCCTGTAGGAAGGGCTCCAGTTATTCCACTTTGATAACCGTATCCTGAACTCATCAAATCCCAGTAAGAGCCATATTCTGCTTGAAGAGAAGAGGAATGTGGCAAACCAGCTGTATGACCAAGCTCATGTTGAACCACATCGGAATTTGACCAACCGTCGTTTCCAAGCCAAGTAATGCCATAATCTTTAAATGTGAAATCTAAATATTGGTACCACCTGCCTACAGTACCTAGACCTGCTGCAAAATTATCAATAGTTGAATTAAAGTATAGATTAATTCCAGTATAACTAGGAAAATATATACTACTATCAGCTGTCTCAGTACAATCATTAAATAGCCTATCAGTATTCACATTTGGTGAAGTATAATAGCTTCTAGGGTGGGGTAGGGTAAACCAACCCAATACTTGCCCTCCAGAAATATTTACAGATCCATCACTAATCTCATTCCAGTAAGTCTTTGATGAGTCAATTCCGGCCCCTTCTAAACGATTTTGAAACCAGCTTGGTGCCTGACCTTCAGTAGCAATATCTGAAAATTTACATAAAATAGTCGCAAACTTAGTTTGGCCTGTAAAAGCTTGTGTTTGGATTTGGTTTATTTGGCTGTCAAACTTGTCAGGTGAAACAGAATCGACTGCAAAATAAGAATCGTTGTAGAAGCCGGAAAGTTGGACAAAGGTTTTATCATATTTTTTAGCTAGTTCCAGGGCTTGCTGAGAATTGAACTGCAATTGCAGCATGCTACTTTCTTTACCAGAAAGCACAAAACTTTTGCCCTTGTGGGAGATTTCCATGTTGCTAATTATCCCTTTGATTGTGGTTGTATTTGTGTTTGCAAGCACAGCTGAATTATTTGAAGTAGACGAGCTTGTGCTACTAACCACATTCAAATCAGAAGCTGGCGGTAGGTTTGCTGAACTTTGCTGACAGGATGAAACTATAGCACAATCAGAACTACTTTTTTGGCTTGAATCAGGTTGACTTTGAGTTATGGTTGTCAACTTATCAAGTGGTTTAACTTTTTCATAGTTTGAAAAGGCAGTAATTCCCAGGCTAGCTACAACTAAAAATACTACGGCTGAAGTTATAACTTTAGTTTTGAAAGTAAACATAATTCACTTCTTATTTGTACAATAGACGAAGTTGTCAAAGTCATTTTTGGCCTATCTCCATCTATTCAAAACCAATTCTTGAACTATATATTTTTTTATGTTTTCAATAGTATCAATCACTAAAGTTGCAACATCTTCAATAGTCATGTAGTTTTCAAGGTCTTTGTCTACTCCAGCATTTTTAAAAAGCTCAGTTTGCATTCCTGCTGGATAAAAATTTAGCACCTGGATATTGGTATTTTTCAAATCCACCCTCAAGTTTGTAGCAAATCCTCTCAGCCCCCATTTGGAAGCTCCGTAAACGCTACTCAAAGCTTTATTCTCAACTCCATTTATGGAATTTACAAAAAAGATCACCCCTTCATTTTTAGCTTTCATAATAGGTAATACTGCTTGAGTAGTTAAAATTGCCCCAGTAAGGTTTGTATTGATAAGCTGGATTATTTTTTCAGGATCATAACTTTCCAATTCGCCTGATGTATACACACCAGCATTGTTTATAAATACATCAATATCTTTAATTTGAGAGATAATTTGGGCAGTACTTTTATAATCAAAATTATCCACTTTAAAATAACTTAAGTTAGGATTTTTGATAACTTCAAGCTCACTAGAATTATGAAAATAAGTCCCCACCACACGATGATTTTTTGCTAGTAGCTGCTTGGTAAGCTCCAAACCAAGACCTGAGGAAATACCAGTGATGAAGAAAGTTTTAGACATGATTTTAAGAAATAAAATGCTTTTAAAATTCTGACAACTAAGATATAGACTTCACAAAACTAAAAAATAATTCTTACCTCAGGCCATGTTCAAACAGGCTCTCAAAATATTTTCGGTTTTTGCTCTTTTTGCTTTATTTTTAACCAATGTTCCAGCTACTGCTTTTGGTTCAAACGTTACTGATTCAATTGCAATCGAGGCTAAAACTAGCGGTACAGTGCTCGAGCTTACCTATAATATTACCCAGACTTTTAATGTCGACAGTCGCGGTATATTTATAGTCCTACCATACAGTCAAAAAGGGGTTAAAACCAATTATGTCTTGGAATCTGTGGAGGCCAAAAAGTCTACTAGTGATAATTTTACTTCTGAAAATTTCGTTCAAATTTGGGAGCTAGATCAATTTCGTCTGCGAATTGGAGATAAAGATAAGGTGATTATAGGTCAATACAATTATAAAATCAAAATTAGAGCAACGATCGACACCAGCACAAAATACGACTTTGCCTTTTTAAAAGATTGGACCGACCCAGTAACCAAAATTTCCCTCACAATAGACGGCGTTGAACAATGCCAGAAAATTACTTGCAGCCAGGATAAAACTACCTATACTTTCAACCAAAATAAATCACCAGCAAATCAAATTGTAGGCTTTGCAACGGTGTATTGGCCTTACGCCTTTTCGGTACTAATGGTTGCTTCCATAGCTTACCTTTTATGGTCTGAATTCGCCCGCGATCCAAACGACGGACTGATCTTTGATAAACCCGAATTCGAACCTCCAAAAGATATTTACCCCTGGCAAGCAGAGTATTTAATCACCGAAGGGAGCATAAACTTTAAAAATACCTTTTTATCTTTCATGTTGTGGCTAAATCACAAAGGCTATATTAAAATTGAAAAAATCGCTTCGGACATTCAAGACAAGTCTTTTCTGGATAAAGCCAAGGGACTACTAGCAATCCAGACTAAATCTGAGCAAAAAGAACAAATCAAGATTACAATTCTAAAAAAGATTCCAGACAATATTGTTCCAAAGTCATTTTTGGACGCAGTTGAGAAAATGTCCATTGAAGGTGTGCAAGAAGGTCTGTTAACCTCCAGATTAAACGAGTCCGAACACGCTCCAAAACTTTTTGAAACCATTACCCAAAGCCTAAAAGATCGTTACGTGCACAAACCAATTTATGGAGCTATTGGTATTGCATTGGGAGTATATTTTGGTCTGGCAGTCTTAATTTTTGTATTGTACTCAACTATCCAAATCAACTTTTCGATAGGCAATTCCATTATGAATCTATTGATTTTCACAATTATAATAACCGTACCCGCAGCAGTCTATATTCTTTTAAAATGGGCCAAACTTGATAAACCTGGTGCAATTCTTCGAGCCTACTGTGTCCGGTACAAATACTATTTGGAAAAAGTCGAAAAATACAAACTAGATTTTTCCAACAATCCCAAAGAAGGTGTTCAGCATTATTTGGCTTCAGTTCCCTTTGCAGCCGCCTTTGGAATTTTACCCCAATTTGAAAAATATATAAAAGAAATACTTCCAAACGTCCAAGATGTAGATCTAACCACAAACTTCGCCGACGCTCTTTTTTATTCCAGCTTTTACATCCCACCAAGCAGCGGATCTTTTGATGCAGCCGATATAGTGGGGGACATTGCAGGCTCATTTGTAGACGGCGGCGGGAGCTGGTAGGGGAATGCTTGCCATTCCCGTTTTGCACAACCCCAAGATTCCCCCAACCCCCTTTATCAAAGGGGGCTTTTAGTTACCAGGTTATAAATATTCCCCCTACTGACTGGGTGTTTAGCAGTTCGATAAATTGCCCCTTGTGAAGGGGCTGTCGACCGATAGGGCGACTGGGGTTACTTCGCTTCGCCCGCACCGCAAAAAGTTGCGTAGGCCTATTCGGTAAACACCCGCGTTGTTGTCCTAGCGGACGCAGGTTTTGCCCCTTGTGAAGGGGCTGGCGACGTAGTCGACTGGGGTTATACTACCCCCAGAGCTAAAGCTCTGACCCCTTACCTGGGGTACTTTTTGTACCGGCGTCGTTTACAAGCCATTTTACGAGCCACCTAAGCCACCGCTTGCACACATTCAACAAATCAAACCAAGATATAAGCATATGATCTACAAGCTATTAGACTGCGGAAATAAGAAAAAAGTTGAACAATATGGCCCTTACAAATTAGTTCGTCCATGCCCTCAGGCTCTTTGGGATATTCAATACCCAGAATATTGGAATGACATCGATGCCGAGTTTGCTCGTACACGTAGTGAAAAAGGAGATTGGACTCAGTACAAAAAGCTACCAACTACCTGGAACATGGAAGGGAAAGCTGATTTAATTTGGAAAATTGAACCAAACGATTTTGGAAACGTGGGAGTATTTACCGAGCACTGGATGTATTCAACAATGCTCACAGAATTTTTTGATAAACAAGGCAAGGTTTTAAATCTATTTTCTTACACCGGTTCGAGCTGTTTAGAACTAGTAAGGGCAGGGTTTAAAGTTACGGTTTTAGATTCTAGTAAAAACGCCATGACTGACTATGCCACAAACCTCGATTTAAATAAGCTTTCCAGGGATGGCCAGCGTTTAATTCTCGAAGATGCCTACAAGTTTATCGCTCGAGAAATCCGACGGGAAAGTAAATATTCTTCAATCATGGTCGACGCTCCAAGCTTTGGTCGTGGCACAAAAGGTGAAGTTTTCAACATCGAAGATGACCTTGTAAAAATCATTTCCAACTGCAAAGAGATTTTAGAGCCAGATGGTCGCATGATCATTACTCTGCATTCTCCAAGATTTACCCTGGCAATTTTGGAAATCCTGATTGGTACAATGTTTAAAGGTAAAAAAGTGGAGGCCCAAGAGATTCTAAATCCGTGCGAGTCAGGGATGAAACTGCCCAGTGGATTTTTAGTAAAAATTTACTAAACAAAAGTTAGTTTAAAAAGCACCAGTTTTCTTTACAGAAGGCTTTTTGTATGGTATAATTAATTGTTAATAATAGTTTTTAAAAGTGGGCTAGTCTTGTTTAAAATCCAAGAAAGCTCAGTTTAATCATAATTTTATGCAACTATCGCAAGCACAAAAACAAAAGTTTTTAGAGTACGTGGAAAATAAAAGGCTAATGCTTGAGAGTAAATCAAATAAGTTTATTCCCCAAAATTTATTTGAAGACATGATTGCAGATATTCTTCTGAGAACCCAGAGAAAGGATAGTCAGCCAGTCTTTGAAGAATACATTTTCACCCACGCCATTCAAAATGTTGAAGAGCTTTTAGAGCCTCAAGATAAAGAAACCTTATCAGTGGAAGTTACAGCTGACAACTGGATCTTTGTTTTCGGCGAACTTTTATCAAACGACAAGTATCTCCTGGCTTTTGTTGCAGGATACATCTTTGGATACTCAAAATTATGTTACAAACTAAAATTAGAACCTCAAGATAAGTTTTTATCAATTACAAACGTATTAGCAACCTTTTAATAATTAAGATAACAAGATATGTCAGAATTAAACCCTAATCTAAATTTTGAAAAAAATAATAATCCTAAGCTCGAATTAGCGGTTGAAAAAATTCGTAATTCGGAAACGAGCGCCCTTTCATCCATGGCCAGTGGAAGGTTTATAGCTCTTACTGATCAACAAATTAAAGCTGATGATACAGTGCAAAATGAGGTCGTTAAAGGGGCTAAGTTTTGGGGTAGCAAAATATTTTCAGGTGTTAAAAGAGCTGCAGATTGGGGAAGTAGGATGATTTTTGATAGATTTCAAAATGATCAGCAATATGAAAAATTACCAAACTTTTTAAAAGATAATTTTGCTTCTGCAAGGCAAGTTCATGATTTATTTGAAGGTTTTTACACCAAGGATCAGACCAAACCATGGGGAATGAACAAGATTTTGGAGGAAGTTAAGGCGAGCACCGTTACACATGAAAATGGCGAATCTCAGATAGATTTTGAATCTTTCAATCCAAAGGCGGATACTCTAGCTAATAGTTACATTATAAATTTAGCTCAAGAGATAAGTGCCGATGAGGATAATTCAAAAGCTAAAATTTTGGGTTTAAAACAAATATGCTCTTCCTTTGGTGGGTTAAAAGATGAAATAAGGAAACTTGCTCAAAACCCTGCTAGTTTGAATGAAAAAGATTTTCCAAACTTATGGAAAGCTAAAGAAGCTTTTAAAGAAGCATGTACAGAGGTGGCAGGAAGTGTCATGATAAACATGCAAGGCGGTAATATCGTAGATGCAATTTCTGCCAATCGGAAAGAAGGTTTTGAAAAAACTTCACTTAGTAAAGCTGAAGCTAGAAAAACATATACACTATGGGGTAAAGGAGCCGGAGAAGGGTGGTTTAACCTTACCACTTCTTTATTCCAACGTGCTGCCGTGCCTTTTGTTGGTGGTTGGCAACAAGCAATGCAACCTTGGATGTCATCATTGGGCTTAACCATAGATGCCAAGACTTCACCAGAACAGGTTGTTAAAATACTTCAGGAAAAATATCCAAATGATCCAGCTAAAGTTAGAAAAGCAGTTGAATTAATGCTTCAGCGTTCAGCGGAAACTGGTTCTGAGATGGGGGTAAAAAGAGCAGTAGGAAAAATTATTGGTTCTGAAACCTTAGGAGGTGTTGAATTTAGCCAGATGTCAGGTTTGCAATCTGTTGCCGAGGCAATTAAAATGACTGCCAAGCTTCAAGCCAATCCTGAAGGTGAAAGAAAAGAACCTGCTTCTGATGCTGATTTGCTAGCAGAGTTGGCTGATATTCGCAAAGAGCAAGGATTGTTTACTAAATACTCTGATGGTTTTGGAGAAGGGACTAAGCATTTGTTTGGGCAAATTGCTGGTATGGAGAACGGCAAGCCTTCGTTCAAGTTTTTTCAATCCTACGTTACAAACTATGCATCGTTACAATTGCAAGGTATGGCACTTAGGGAGGTGCAAGGAGTGGCCGGAAATGCTATAGGCAGTGCAGCCAGAGGTGGCGTCCAAGGAATAGCAGCTATCGATCAAAGCGTTTTTGGCTCAAAAGTTGGAGAAACACTTCAAAGATGGGACACAAACTCATTCACTAAAGGGTCAGTAAGTGAATTTTTCAGAAACATTTCTGGATTAACATCAGAAGTTACTAGCGTTAAAGGGGGAAATGTAATCGCTTCTCATGATTTAGCAGTAGTAAATCAAGCTATAAGTGACGGTAAGACTGTACTTCAAGCTGGTGATTTCACCATCGCATTAGACAAAGGTGTCCCACCTACAACAGAAAATATTAAGATTGCTTTGGATTCATTATACGGCAAATCCGAAAAGATTACTGGAAGTTTTGAAGCTAAAAATCTGGGTAATGGACAAATTGAAATTGATACTAACAAAAAAAGTTTAAATGGCTCGAACGTTCAAGATTTAGGAGAAGTATTAGCAGGTAAAGGTTTTTCAGGAAAATCTGTAGATATTAACGGAACTAAGGGTATTCTAAGCTCCAGTGGTGATGGTAAATTTACAATTGCTACAGCAAAAGCAGAAGATTTCAAAGTTGTTAAAAGCACAGCTCAAGCGGAACAAAATGCTAAAAACATAGCTAATTTATGGATACAAAATAACACCACAGCTATCAGTACTAATGCAATTGATGGGGCTGCAGTTACACCTTCCACACCTTCAACCGATCAAGCAACGCCTGAACCAACACCAACAATCGTCCCACCAACAACACCCGTTGAAGCAATTCCAGTTGTTGAGGCTAAACCAGAGCCAGTAGCAGAACCTGTCGTAGCAGCAAAAGAACCAGAACCAGTTGCTGCTAAAGTAGAAACTACAAACCCAGTTCCATCTACACAAGTTCAGCCAGTAGTAGAAATTCAAACTAGTAAAGGTAAAGTGGCTTCATTAGTAGATACTGTTAAAGCAAATCGAGAAGCAGCACAAACAGCTATTCCAACGCCTGAGTCAAAAGCCCCCGAAACTAAACTAGCCTCATCAAATACCGATGCACAGGGAGTGACAACAAATACATCACAAAGGCTAATTCCAGAATACGTTTCAGACACAACAGAAATTCCAGTTGAAAAAGGTGATAAGTTAGTATTGAATCAAGCATTTACAGACGCTAAAGCTCAAGTTAAATCTGGACTGAAAAACATTCCTACTATTGAGATCAATAGAAGTTCGACCTCTTCCAGCAAAGCAGGTCTAAACGAAGGTAATCTCGGTCTTCAAAGACAGGGTGTGTCAAATACACAAGGTCGATTTGGGAACTTGGGATTAGGTGTCCAGACTGCCTCAAATGGCCGACTTGATGCAAATCTCGACTCAGCTAGGGTTAAGGCTGGTGCACTTATTGCTCCAAATGTAAGCATAAATAATAGAGAGATTAAAATACCAGTAGGGGCAACATTTGACTTGGGTTTAGGAGATGGCAAACCCAGTACTTTAAGAATAATCTTACCTAACCAACAAACTACCAGCTTGCCAATTCAAGATTTAAACACTAATCAGGTGGCTAGTTTAATTGCGCCATTAAATGATCAAATATTGCTGGCCAAACGAAGAGGCGATTTTACGGAATTCAATAGATTGAATGGGATTCGTAACGAATTTGTGGTAGCTCGAGCAAATCGGGACGTTCCAGTTGTAACTCAAACCAGCCAAATCGTCGGAGTAGAAGCTAATCCAAAGTTTGGCACACCAACGAGCATTGCTAGATTACCCGATGGTACACAAATTCGTATTTATTCATCTGTAAATGATCCTTACTCTGAGTCAATTACCAGTGCTTTACAAAGAGGTGACCTTGAAGGGGCTCGTTCTTTAGCTCAGGCTAGAGATGCTGTGATTGCAACAGCGCAACCTGCAACACCAATCCGAGCAGTTACTGGTCTTACAGTTAGCCCACTACCGACCAATGTTCAACAACGTATTGTCCCTACAACTATAACAACGGGTGCACCGTTTACACAACCAATCCCTGCTAAAGTTGAACCTTTAGCACAAGCAAATCTATCAAGTGTACAAGCAATAGACACAAAACTTGCCGAGGTCGACGCAGCTATTGAAAAAGAGAAGGGTAGGCTTTGGGGAACTCCTGAAAATGATTTGAGACAGCTCCAGCAACAAAGAAGCTTGTTGGTACAAACTAGGGATAATTATGATCCAAAATTTGTAACCATCGACGGGGTTAAAATTAAAGCTAATGGTACCCTTACTGCCGAGCAAAGTCAGGCCTACGATTCATTGAAAAAGATTGACGCCTTGAAGCGAACCCCAGAGCAATCACAGCTACTTGGAATTTTAGAAACCCAGAAAGCATTAGGCCCAGATTTGGACACTCCAAACCTTAGAAATCCTCAACAAATTGCCGTTGCTGAGCAGCTTATCCGTGCTCAATATAATCAAGCTATTCAATCTGGAAAGAGTCTTGATGAAATTAACGCAATTGGTAAACGGCTAAGTGCTCTGGAACGTTTGGCTACCCCTGGAGTACTTCCAAATGCCAACGAAAGAAAGATTTTAAATGAGCTAAGTAACGATCTAAAGGGAAATTCAGCAATTGCTAATGCTGCCAATGCAAGATTAGTAGTAGCACAACCTCTGCAGCCATTACCTCAAATTTCACAAGAAAGAGTAAATGCACTAACTGGCCAAGTAAGATCCGCTCTAAGCATTGATCCAAATACTGGAAATGTAGTTTTAAATTCAATTCCTACATCACAAATTGTAAGTCAGAATTTAGCAGTACTAAACAATACATTATCAACCCAAGAAGCTAGGGCTCAAGCACAGATTAATATTGTAGCATTGAACCAAGCTCAGCTAGAATTTGCTAATCAGCAAGCTACACCAATTGTAATTCCTGAAATTCGGGTTGTAAATAACCGGCTTATTGGTTTAGATGGCAAGCCATTTACATTCCCAGCCTCATCGCAAGCGCCAGGAACCTTTTTAAATGTTAATGGTAGTACTATAGGTGTTGTTAATGAAGATGGTACTGTGACGGTTATACCTGAAAGTCAGAGGAGGGTGGTTGTAAATGCTAACCAGCCAACAATTGGTAGAGCACTGAACCCAAATATACCTGTAATTCCAACACCAATAGTTATCCCAGCAAACCTCACAACAGGAGCTAACTTAGGACCTAATGGTGAAGTATTAGGCACTGACGGTAAACCATTAATAATAAGTTCGAGTGGAATTTTAGCTGGACAGCCATATAGCATTACAGTTGTCGATAGAAACGGGGTTCTGACACAGCAAACCGTAATGGCAAACCCAGACGGTTCGCTTAGAAATGTTCCACAAGTATTTGTACCAGTAGAAAGTAGTATCACCGCCGCTCCAGAAACATACAAACGTCAAACCTTCGTAAACAAGGCAAATCCAGTTTTGATCAGTGGTCTAAAAAATCTAACAGGACAAGAATTTGTAAACCAAAAACAAGCTTTAGAACAGACTTATCAAGCAGCAAGGAGTATTGAGGTAAATAGTTTCAATACCATGAAGCAAATTGCCCTCTTAGCTCAAGCGGGTAAACCAATTCCACCTGAATTAGCTTCTTACCAAGAGTCAGGCATGAGTGCCGCAGATTATTACAAACTGTTCACTGATAGCCCAGAAACCGCTCAAAAAGTTGCAGTCGCCAGAACAAACTCATACATAAGAGTTTACGACATGACTCAAAGTAGTAAATCCACACTATTGGCACTACCAATTGGAGGAATTAATATTAGCGGAAGCAATCTTTCTACTTCAAATATTTTGATGCTTGGTGGCAGTGACCTAGACTCTGACAACACTATTGCCATTGCAATTCCAAAATCTCAAACTATAGTGGACGCCCCAAATGCCAAACCATCGCTAAATTATGATCGTGAAACTGGAAAATTAGTTGCACAGTACCCAGTATTTAGGGTTAATGAAAATCAATATGGAAGTTTAGCAGTATCAGGAGTTCAAATTCAAGACCAAACCTTGGCAGCTAGGATCAGATCTGGAGAAGCTACAAACAAAGAAGTCTTAAATTATATCTATCAACAAGATCCAAAAAATCCTTTAGTTGAGGGTACTTTAGAAATAAACCCAAGCCAAAGCATTAGAAATACCACTTTAACAACCGACGGACAAAGTGTTTCGCTAACTGGATCAATTGCTAGACAAGGTCAAAATTTCTACAATATTACTCAAAATGATGGAACCAAGATTGGTAGAGCTGATTTAGCTAAGTTCGCTGGAATAGATAAAAAGAGCGCTGGTCTTGGAATTGAGCTGGCATTAAACCCTGACAATCCTAATATTACCTCAGAACAAAGACTCGAATTAATCCAAAAAATTAGAGAGTCAAGGACATTATGGTCAAGAGGTAGGCTGGAGGAGCAAAGCCAAGAAGATAGATATTGGTATGCTGTTGCTAATGTACTTCAAGAAACAAATCCTGAATTGTATACTAAGATTCAAAATGGAGGTATAATAACTCCAGCTGAATCCAGAGAAGCTCTAGGAAAATACAACTTTAGCTCTACATCATTAGTGACAGAGGTTCTAAGTAAAACCGTTGAAGATACCTATGAAGATAGAATCCAACAATATGACAGACTATTGCAAGGTTCAGGACTCCCAAGATCTGTTAAAGGCTTGAGTGAAATTGAGGCCCTTACTCGCTTAAACCAATTAAATAATTACCTCCAAAAAGAAGCAAGTTTGACACCTGCTGAACAAGATAGGCTGAACAGAGAAAATGCTAGGTTTGATCCAAGCAATCTAAACAGTATTGAACGAGTAAGGTCAGAATTAAATACTCAATATAGCTCATTTAGATCAAAGTACGGACAATACTTGGCTGATGTTGATCTCCCTCAAAATATTAATGATTTGAATCCTGATCAGGCAGCAAAAGCTTGGAATAAACTTTATTCAGAACTTCGAGCTAGAAAAGATGCAGGTAAAATCCCTGTAGATATTACTGAAGTAATTCAAACTAATCTGCCACTAGCAACTAATTCAACTGAAATTAGTGCTTTGAGTAAGATTTTAGGATTAAAATCAGAATCACTCAAAGTTGATCGAAGTCAGAGCTTTGGTATTGGACTTAGAGGTCTCGAATTTGGAGATCAATCAGTATTAAAATACTCAAATGGCGACTATACAGATGAACAAGCTAGGGCTATAAAGGCTCTTTTGGATGCAAATCCAGCAATGAAGCGAGAGGTAACTCAGTGGTCAAATATTATGGGAATTCCTATTGATGGTATGTCACTTGGGCCACTTGGAACTAATGTTACCGGTCTTATACTCCAACAATTTATTCCAGCAGGTTTTGTAGCTTCAGGGTCTACTGAAACTAATACAAGCGTGGCTAACTTGACACCTGACCAAATTCAGAGTGCCAGCAGAATTTATACCGGCGTTGGAACGATGCTAACTAATAAGTCTTTGGTTGAACAATATCGGCAAGTTTACTTATCTGACCCAACCGCAGATAAAGCAAAGGCTTTTATCGATTTAATGAACTCAAACAAAGGTTCAGTAGGCGATAGATACTATATTGGTTTCCCAGACGGTACAAGAAGTTACTTTGCAAGCAAAGAAGAGAGGGATATAGCACTAAACGTTACCTTATCTTCAGTGATGCAGATTCAAGCAAACGGTATTCAAAATGATAGTGGGATTGCCGGTGTTACTGTAACTAGTAATTATGTTGTACCTGACAGAGGTTCAGTACAGATTGGCGCGGGAATCCCTGGTATTCAAAACTTAAGACCAGATGTAGCAAGTAAAGTACAAGAATCAATGAATAAGCTAATCCAGACAACTCAAAACAGTTTGGAAGCAAGTAGGAATATTCAAAATTTCAAGGTAACTGGTGAAACTAAAGTTTTCAAAGGTTCTGAATTGGCGAGAATGCTAGGTGGGCCAGTAATTGGTAATGGCATATATGGAAATGGAGGTCAGTCTGATGCTGTTAGACCAGATGCAAATAATCCAATGACTCAGGTGTTTGTTGCAAATCCAGATGAGGATTTTGTTGTTAATTTATCTGATTTACGAGCATTACAATCTCGTTTGGTAAGCTATATACCTTTACAAATGGTAAAATGCCAAAACGACGGAAATATTATTGCTATACAGTCGTTGTTACTCGATAGCGGACAGGAAACGAATTACAACCCAGGCGGCAGGACTCAACGCACAACTACACCTGGTTTCTCTCAAGATATAACTAGCAAATTTGACTTTATGGCTTGGGCTAAATTCCCAGAACATAAACAGCAAGAAACCACCAAACAAAAACGCCCTGAAGCAACAGGTAATGCAAAACAACAACCCTCTGCTCCAGCACAACCAAAAACAGTTGATGTATCAAATCCTGCTAGACCAATTAGAGCAACTGGTGGAGGAGAAGTGGCGCCACCACCTCCAAGCCAACCGAATTTAGATATAGCCTCTCCAAGAGTAAATACTGGATCTATAGAAGGAACTGGAGGTTTTGAAGTTGCCCCAACAACATCATCTACAGGGTTCAACATGGGGTCAACCACTGCTAGTTCGTCATCAAATGCTGCCACAGGAATGACAAACAGCGCTACAACAACTAGCTCGCAAGGTGTTGTTGTAAGATAATGGCTTTGACCTTTTTTATAAACTGTGCTATATTTAATAAGTTAACAATCAAATTATGTTAAAAATCAAAAAAATTTCAACTTTAGTGACTACCGCAGTTTTAGCTTTCGGTTTAACACTTGGTGGCATTAACACTTATGCAGTGGCACCTAATGTTTCTGTTACACCTGCTGCTGCTGCAGACTCTGCAAGTAATCCAATTTTTGGATTAGACATGACAGCATGTTTAGAAGTTTTTGACTGGGCCAAGAAAATGGCTGATTTAAATCGTGGAATTGCTGAATCAAACCCATATATCAAAAAGGACTGTGTGAGTCAAAAAAATATTGCCTCAAATGGAACTCGAACTGTTACCAAAAACGAAAGTGGTCAACCAACAGCTGTAAATTATACTGTTGGGGCAACTACAGTAAGAAAAAGTTTGTACAATCAATTTGATGTAGGGTCAAGCGCAACCAAAACTGAGCTTGGTAATCTACCTGTGCTTGGAGTTTTCCCAGGTTCAAATATAACCGCTCAGGCATTAAATTCTTATGACATTGACGGGACACTCAAAACTACAGTTGCAAATGCCAATAGAGCTGATTTAGCAAGTCTTGGATCTATTTACACACCAGCACAAATTAATTCAATTTATAAAACTGGCGGAGCTAGGACTGGAATGCCTAGAATTCCTTTTACTGGAGATGAAAAGTTTTTAACCGAAGCAGGTACAGGCGATCCAATTTATCAAGGTGGTTATTGTAAAACTGTTGGCGGTAAAATTACAATTCGAAACGTCTGGGCTGGTCCAAACGAAGCAGGTCAACAGTTAAGCTACCCTATTAATATTGCAGATTACGGATATAGCCCAAATAGCCCAATAGCTACATGTAATTGGCCAAATGAGACAGTTTTTCAAAATGCAAAACTAACAGATCCAGATGGTCTAGTTAAAGAGCAAAACTTAGATGTTTATCAATATATTTATAAAATTCCTTATCCAAAAGATATCGGCGAATGTAATTCTCTATTTCCAAATGTATTTGGCACTTATGCAAATTGTCTAAGCTGGTTCCAGAATAGATACAGTCTACCATTTACTGGTGCTGCTACTGGAAACGCTCTTTACTTTACTTACACTTACTATGGAGTATGGGATGATATTTATACAAACTGGATTGGTTACACAAACCCAGACATAAATAAAGCTAGATCAACTTTTACAAGCAATGCCACTCTTGCTCAGCTTAGAAATTACTATGGCGATGATATTCCAACACTTCGAAGATTGTTTAACGATAATACAAGCAGTGAAGCAACATTGATTGGAAGGGTTGACGGAGCGTCACAAGCTATCAAGGATGCTTACAGAAGTGCTTTGAAAGATAGATTTGAATCATTTATCCAAGGTGCTGATGGTTATTCTGTTTACGCTTATTAGTTTACACAAATTATTTTGTAGTGGCGGGTATATCCCGCCATTTTTTTTTGCAATATTGACTAAATCAGCTTACTTTTAGATGAATTTAAATATGAATCCTAAAGTAATCTTTGTACCCAATTCCAAGGGGAGTCCAAATCACAGTTTCTATCGAAAAGTTGGTGATAAATTATGCGATAACGGTTTTGAAGTATTTTATCTAAACCTGCTTGATAAAGACCCAATTGATGGGCAAAACTGGCTAAATGAACTAGAAAAACTTAAAGAAAAAATAGACTCTGAGACATACATTGTTGCCCACTCCTCAGGAAACTACGCTGTAGCAAGATTTTTATCCGATAATAATTTGCAAATTAAAGCCTGGCATATTGTAGCTGGGGGTTTTGATGAACACAGTATTAACGCAGCAAACAAAGATTATGTTATTGAGCAGGCTCAAAGTTTTAAATTAAATAAAGACCAGACTACTAGAGAGGCCTTTAATTGGGCTCAAATTGAGAAAAACGTTGAGCGAATTGTCCTGCACTATTCCCAGGACGACCAAATTGTTGGAATTGATTCAATGTTTAGTTACAGAGAGGTTTTACCTGGTTCAGTATTTTGTAAATATACTAATAAAGGCCACTTCGACGTTTCAGATTTTGATGAACTTGAAGAGTCAATCATTCATCATGAACAAAATTCCTGGACAGTTTTAAACGGTGAGAAACTGAGGGTTAAGCTTTTGCCAAATGAGCGACTACCTTTAGTTTTACCTGAAATTGAGGATTATCTTCCCGGTAGTGATGGCCGTTCACCCCTTAGTAAAATCGATTGGAGTAGTTTAAAAGACCCTTTAACTGGTCAAATTATTGGTCATCATGAGTCTGACACTATGCCTAATTGGGCAGGGAGCAGCTGGTACTACCTTCGTTATACAGATCCTAAAAATGAAAACGAAATGGCGTCAAAGGATAATTTGAAATACTGGCTTCCAGTTGATCATTATTTTGGAGGAAACGAGCACACCACTTTGCATTTACTTTACTCAAGATTTTGGCACAAATTTTTACATGATCAAGGTCACGTCCCTACTGCTGAGCCCTACATAAAAAGAACTAACGGAGGAATTTTACTAGGACCTGATGGTCAAAAAATGAGCAAAAGTAAAGGAAATGTAGTAAATATCAAAGAAAAACTAGAAGAAGTAGGTGCCGATGCAGTTCGAATGTACATTGCCTTTATTGGACCCTACGACGCAACGGTTGTCTGGAATGACGGTGGTTTAAAAGCTTGTAGAAGGGTGATTGATAGTATTTTTAACCTTAGTCTGAAAGTACAAGTTCCCCTAATCACTGAAAACTTAGAAGCCTTTGAAGAAAGCTCAAAAGAAATTGAAATTTCACCTGAAGTTAAAACGGAGCTTGAAAATTTAGTTAAAAAATATAAAGAAGAGGGTAGGGATGTTATTTTAGACGGAGTTTGTTACAACCCAAGAGGTCAAATATTTGTCCAAAAAAGAGCTAGTTTTAGAAAGCTTTATCCAAACCAATGGGATGTTGCTGGAGGCCATATGGAAGAAGGCGAAACACCGATTCAAACCATACAACGTGAAGTTAGAGAAGAAACAGGGCTAGACGTTGTAGCCATTAAAACTGTTTTAGGTGTCCAAACCTGGGATAAGCCAGACGGAACCAAAGCTGTAACAATTTCCACACTGGATTTGGTCGAAGGTAATTTTGAAAAGCCCCAGGTGGAATATACCAAAATTAGCCAGTTCAAATGGCTAGAGTGGCAAGATTTAGAAATTTTAAAACAGGATTTATCCGAAGATGAACCTTTTATTTATAATTTAGTAAAAAAAGCCTTTGAATATTTAAATCCTAGAAAACATATTATTCTTGATTTTGATGGTGTTTTGGCAGACACTTGGCAGGGATTTATCCAAGCTTACTCTGAGGTACATAATACTACTACTTTGGGTGAAGCCTCACAGCTGATTATTGAAGGTTCTATGACTTCTTTGAAAACCAAGGTAGAAACTGAAAGTCTTGAGCAACATATTCGAAATATCTCTTTAGCAAATAAACGCCAAACTGAAATAGGTTTCAACTTATTTACAGATTTTATAACTGAGCTTAAAAAAATTCCTAATGCGATTTTCGCAATAGTTTCCACCTCTACTCGTGAACATCTACTGGAAAAAGCTTTGATAAACTGTGATCTCGAATTTACTCACGTTTTAGGTCTGGAAGACGATGTCAGCAAAGAAGTTAAAGTCAATCTGATAGTGAGAGAGTGGATGGTTTCACCCAAAGACGTTTATTTTTTTACAGACACAGTTGCTGATGTTTTAGAATTAAATGAAGTTTTAGATTCGACTAAAATTTTTGGCTGTAGTTGGGGCTGGCATGGTACTGAAAGGCTGCAAACTGTGCTTGCCGACAACCAAATCCTAAAGTCTTTTGAAGATGTACAGCTGATTTTCCCTACACTAGATTTAACCTCAAGTTCAGATTTATATCATAATTTACTTGTAAAAGCTGATTTAGATGGATATTTTCCTAGTATTAACGCTATAATTACTAATTCTGAAGGTCAAATTTATACTCAAAAAAGAAGCCCTGAAAGTATCATTTTCCCAGGTTTTTGGGAGGCATCAGTCAACGGAAAAGTTGAAACCAACGAAAATTTATACGAAGCACTTGAAAGGGAAATTAAAGAAGAAACAGGCTGGAATTTAAAAAAGATAGTCAAATATTTAGGCCCTCACGACTGGTCACCAACTTTAGATAACACCCCAACTCCAGAAAAGTTCCATCTTCATCAACGTAGTTTTAGTTTTTGGGTAGAGATTGAAGGAGATTTAGACAATCCAGTGCTTGAAGAAAAAAAAGTTACCGAGTTTAAATGGGTAGGTCCGGGTGAGTTGGATATTTTTAGTTACAATACAGAAAAGGGGGATTTGTGGACAGCCAAAACTGCAAGTAAAGTTTTACAATTAATAAGGGTGGAGAATGTCGCGTCAGGTATTGATACACCAGAAACTAACACACCAAGTGAATTAACAGAGCAAGAATCCAAAAGACTTTTAAGTAGCTATCACAAGTTTGTTCGAAATGTTACCAGTCAATTAGCCGATTTAAAAAATAATGTGGCAGTGGCTGAAATTATGAGTTTTGTGAATATTTTAAAAGAAGTACCGATTATTCCCCTTGAAATCTGGAATGGCTTTTTACAAGTCATTGCTCCAATAACCCCTCATACATCAGAAGAGCTTTGGTATAAAGTAAACAAGTTTGATTCTAATGATTATACGAAGTCTATCCATTTAACATCATGGCCTGAATTTGATCCGCTACTCTGCCTTGAAGATACGGTTACAATTGCTGTGCAAGTCAATGGTAAGCTTAGAGGCACCTTCGAAATTGCCAAAGATTCCAGCGACGAAGATGTTTTACAAATGGCTAAAGAATCAGCTACAAAATGGCTGGAAGGGGTAGAGTTGAAATTTAGTAAGGTAATTCCAAATAAACTGGTTACTTTGGTTGTGAAGTAGTCTTATAGTGTGCGTAGATTCGTCCTTGACATCCTGACAACAAAAAATCAAGCCTTGAGTCAAAACAAAAATATGCAGGATAATTTGCGGTACAATTCCAAAGATCTGATTCATTACTCTCAAGTTGGTGTTGTTTCAATATTAATTTTTGGAGTTTTTGGTTTTTTTGCTGGATTGCTTACTTCACTAACAACTTGGATTTTTAGGCTAAAAAACTTGGCTATATTTAGCAATCAAAATCTAGTATTAATTATCTTTTCAATAATAATATTTTTAGGCTTCAATTTTAGTTTGTACTATGGGGAATATTTACTGGATAAAAAGTTGTTATTTCTCCAAAATTTTAACTCGAAAACTGCAATTTATGTATTTATCTTGATACTCCTTACGATTACAACTATTTATTATTTTGTGTTCCCTAGCTTCATCGTCTTTTTATATAATACCTTTTGGATTTAATTATGTTTGCCGATTTCAAATTACGAAGAAAAATTCTTTCCACCTACTACATAGCGGTTGTTTTTTCATACTTTATTTTCAGAGTAATTGCTCCATTTATTACTACTTGGGTAAGAGAAAGTGCTAGATTTTTAACCCAAAACACAACTTTTAATTTTATAGAAAGTGGTCGCTTTTGGCTGTTTTTTCTGTTTTTCTGTTTTATAATAACCTTTTTAATCAGACGCTTTGTAGTTGAGCCTCTAGGATTTTTCATCGAAGAAGAAGGCGACGACACCTGGTGGGAAAATGTGATTATGGCTATTTTGATTTTAGGACTGTATATTTACCTTCTAAATCAACTGTTTACTTTCCCAATGCCGGAATGGACTCCAGAATGGCTTGCACGTCTACTTGGAGGCTATAAAAACACATTTTTAGCCTTTAGTTCTCAAACAGAGGAGCAACTAAGCTGGCCAATCTTACCTTGGATTTGGTATATTGGGCCAATTGTGTTTATGTACTTTAGAACCAAAGTGATTATTAAAAAGTAGTTTAGAGGTGGTAAGCTTGTTACTAATATGTTTTCAGAATCTGCCGGCAGTATTCAAAATTAACAATCCAGCCTGTATCAATCATCGAGGTGTAGAAAGGAGTTTGATATATTTTTAAATTTTGGCCATAAAGCTCAGGGTAACCCTTATAAAATAAAACTTTTTGTAGCAACTCTTCATACATTTTTGATCCAGTTACCAAGTAATTAGTATCTTTAGTACAAATGCTGAGATCATGCAGAAGGCAAATCAATTCAGTCGACCAGTGACTCCAAATTGTTCTACTCATATACTTTGAAGCAAAAAGTCTTACTGGTAGAGCCAGCCGAGCCGGTCTTGAACTTGAGTAAAAAACCCCTATTGGTGAGATAAGTTTGGGTGTTGATAATATAAAATCAACCTGATCTTTTAAAATTTGCAAATCCTTTAGGTTTTTTAAGTCGAAAAATTTTAGACTGTAGGCTACAAGGAAGTCTGCTGAAAAATTATTTTCGAAAATTGATTCTTGGGTCAAGTCATTGTGAATTAGCTTATTTTTTACAAACAAAACTATTATCTTCTTTTTTAGTACTTCAGGTTTGGCGTAAGATTTTAAGTCAGATTGGCTAATTAGCCCATGTTTTAGGGATAGATTGATAGTCTTCCAGGTAACTACATTTTCATAAAAACTACTTTGCCTAAAGGCACCATCTCGAATTCCAGATAATGAATGTTTGGGGTCAACTAGACCAAGGCGGCTATTGAGATACTCCAAATGTTTTAAAATCTTTTCTTTTAAACTGTCTTTGTGTACATTTAATAGTTCTGTAGCCAAATTTTTAGCTTGATTTTGGATTTTGCGATATTCTGGATTTTTGCTTGTAAAATCATTATCTTTTGGATTGATTAAAAAATCTAAAGCCAGCAGTAAACTGCAAAGTGTATCGCTAGGTTTATTAAAAATATTAGCTCGAGTAAAAAACTTTCCAAACAATGGCGTTATTGTGGTAGTAAGTTCGATATTTTTGTAAAAATTTAAGGCAAACGCCAGGCTATTAAGGTAGGTTAGTAATCTATTTTTATAATCCTCGAAGTCTATTGAAGTTTTAGGATCTAATGCCTTGGAGTAAAAAAAACCAAGGTTTCTAGGATAGAAGCTCGTAAAGTGATCGCCAGCGATTAAATACGGGGTATTTTTTTTAAATCTTTTTCTTACAATGGTTGTATAAATTTTTTCATAGTTGTGTTTTCGTCTTATTTTCATTATTTTTTCCAGAAAACTGGACCTTAGAAAAATTAAATACACCTCTCTAATTATGAAGAAAATATAAAAGAATTTAAAAACTGGTTGCGGATTGGAATGAAACCTGGAACCTAACTGCCCATTTTTATAAAAATATGAAGTGAATCTTTTTCTTGAGAAAGAAAGCCTTTGGTGTGGGCTGGAAAAAAAGGCGTAGAAGAAAAATACGATCAGTAAAAATTGAACTACAAGTAATGCGTTGGTATTCATGTCTTTAAGCTATCCTTGTTAAAATTGTTTGAGGCCATCTAGGACAGTAAAACATATCTAATAACTTTTTCTTTGGCAAGCTTTGTGGCAATTCTTTGACAAAGTCACACATGCATACCTTGCTCATAAATATGTCTTTAACAGCTCAGGAAATCATTAAACAACTTCTAGAAATTGGAGCAATTCAAATCAGACCTAAGGATCCGTTCACTTTTGCTTCAGGTATCAAATCGCCAATATATTGTGATGGACGTTTAGTCATTTCCCAGCCTCAGCTTAGAAAAGAAATCGCCCAAACTTTTGCCATAAAAATTCAAGATAAATATCCAGAAGTGGAAATTATTTCCGGTATCGCCACAGGAAGTATTGCTATGGCAGCCTGGGTTAGCGATGAAACTGACTTACCAATGATTTACTGGAGAAAGCCAAAGGGTTACGGCCACAACAAAACTTTTGAAGGGGTGATGAAAGAAGGTCAAAAAGTGGTTATCATTGAAGATGCAATTTCTACTGGTTCGAGTAGCTTATCCGCGGTAAAAGATCTAAGAGAAAAAGGAGCTGATATTTTGGACGTTTTTGTAATTTACTCTCACAATCTGCCTTCAAGTAAAGGAAATTTTGCCAAAGAAAACTCTAGTTACACAGCCCTTTGTGATTTTGATGATTTAGTACAATATTTAGAAACTTCAAATACAGCTACCCAAGAGGAAATTGATCTTTTAAAACTTTGGAATCAAGATCCTGAGGGATGGATTGGTAAGGTTGTGTTTTAGAATTAATTTTCTGAAGTCAACGCCAAAGCACCCCAAAGCGGGGCTTCATCTCCAAGTTTTGCTTTTATTATATCAAATTCTATTTCAGGCATTTTTGACTTTTGTGCAGTTTCTAAAATGTGATTCCAAAATTTATCTCCAGCTTTAACGACACTTCCACCAATTACAAACAAAGGAATATTTAAAATGTTGGCTGTGTTTGCGATAGCAGTGCCAACTGCCCAAGCAGAATATTCTAGTGATTGCCAAGCTAAAGTATCTCCTTGTTCTGCAGCTTGAGCTACAATTTTAGCGGTTACTTTGGAGTAGTCGTTATTCACCATTCGTTTTAAAATTTGCCCTTCAAAAGGTTCATCTTCAAGCCATCTTTGAGCTCTTTTAGCTATGTAAGTACCACTGGAAATTCGATAGACTGACCCTTTACGATCGCCCCACCATCTAGGGCCACTTGGGTCTACCAACATGTGACCAATTTCACCGGCAAGTCCCTGGTAGCCTGTCCAAATCTTGCCATTAATTATTAAGCCACCACCAATACCAGTGGAATAGGTAATGTACATCATATCCCGAGGTTTTTCTAGCCCAAAAGTATATTCTCCAAGTGCAGCAACGTTTGCATCATTATCCATGAAAACTTTACAACTATATTTTTGACTCAGAATTTTAGCTAAATCAATGTTTTCCCACCCAGGGACTGAATGTGACAATAAAATTTTGCCTTCTTTACTTACAGGGCCACCAAAGCTAATGCCTATATTAAAAATTTGATCATTGCCTTTAATTTCCTCTACTAATTTTTCTATTTCCGCCAAGTGTTCTATAGCGTTATCAATTTTAGGCAAATCTCTCCGAATATATCTATCCCATGTACTAGTTTGTAAATTGGTTAAAACTTCTTGGTGAGTAATTGCTGAAGCAGCAATTTTAGTATTGCCAATATCTATAAGTAAGGAGATTTTTTGCATATAGTCATTCTTTAAAATAATTTTTAAAATAGGCAAGTAAGGCATGAGGGCCTTTTTTTGTTTCTGCTGCAATGTGAACTTCTTTGCCAAGACAAATGAGATCTTCTTTCCTAGCGGTCAATTCTGGAGCAGCGTTTCCAACTATAACTGCACTATCCACTACTGAAGAGCGAAAAGCAGGCCAATCATTACCGGCATCTCCAGCGTAGAAAGTTTTAATTTCACATTTTGAACTTTTACCTAATCTTTCTGAAATAACATTTGATGCTTTTGTTACTAATCCGTGATAATACTCTAGCGGTGTAGACTTATCTGTTAAAGCTACGTCAAGGCAGAATTTTTTTGGCCATTCTTTAGATTTAGCTTTTGCATATGAAGAGTTGTGATCCTTTTCCTCACAAATAACAACTTTGTAATTAGCTCCCAATTTTTCATTTACTAGTCGTTGTATATGATTAGCGTTTTCAGCATCTTGAGCAAAAAAATACATATGATAGCTATAATCCCTTACCGCATTATTATCTTGAGGATAAATAATTTTATCACTTTTTGGATAAGGAAAATTCAATTCTACAGAAGTTTTACGCACGTATTCAAAGGGGAAATTGCATTGGCTATCATTAATCTCTGCTGTAAGCCCTATTGCTGCAGAAAGCATATGGGTTTTATCAAAAGATTCATTTAATTCTGCTATGTACTGATTATAGGGGTACTCGGTTGCATAACCCTGCTCATTTCTAAACGTCGCAACATTTCCTCCTGAAGTTACTAAAACGTCAAATACAGCAGGTAAATCTCCGTCGCCAATTCTTTGGCTAATATTTTTAGAGCTTCCATTTGTGCCTGACCATGAACTACCAGTCACAGGGATAACTACCACTTGGTTGTCGTCCAGTAATTCTAAAACTTCTAAAGTGGCGGCATTTGAAAGAGTAGTCTCTTCACTTGAATAACCCTTTCCATGGAGCGAAAGCGTATGATCTATATCAGTAAAAAGAATATTTACAGATTCACCAGCTTTAATCCTAGCATGGAGTTTATCAAAAATACCCCTTAGATTGATCATCTCTGGGATTGCTTGTAAAACTTCAGACCATAGCTGCTCTTTTTCAAAAACTTGATCTGCTAAATTCTGTGGAAGGTTATTAAATTCCATAACTTTTAAGTTGTTAAATGTTTGTTGTTAAATTTGAATACTTGATAGATGAATTTCGTTTCAAACTATAGGTGTCAATTGGTTTATGCTTAAAGGTTCATTAGTTCAAACAACCTGCTTAAAACAAACTCTCTCCATTTAGATACGGATTCTGGATTGTTTGCATCCACAACAATGCCTTTGTAACAATTTCCATCTGAAGATTGATAATGCTGTTGCATTTTCCCAACTACAGCTGGCCAAGTTAGTTTTTTGGCAATTCCACCTTGTTTTTTTGCTAACTCTTCTCTTCTTTCAAAAGTTTCATAGACTGCATCTCTTAGAGACTTGGTATCAAACGGATCAAAAGTAATGATTGCTTGCGCCCCTTCTTCATTAAATAATTCTGCTGCTCCAACATTTTGCCCTGTAACAACAGGAATACCACAATTCGAAATTTCTGGTACTACCAAACCAAATGGTTCAGTGTGGGCAGGAATTGCTGCAATTATATCTCCCTTTTCACCCCAGTGTTGTTCGATGGCTGCTAATTGTTGTTGACTTGGAAACTGACAGCTGACAAAGCTTTTTTCTGCTTTTGGATCTTTTTTTAGAATTTCACGAATTTTACCCATTGTAGTTAGCTTTCCATCAATTTGCGAAGGAAATTTCTCAAAATCAATAATAGCGTTTGGGCTACCTTGAATTACAAGTTTTAGGTTAAATTTTTCATACATTTTTTCTTCCACAAAAGCATTTACCAATTCTGCCCAGCCTTTTCTGTCACCTACTTGGTCAAATCTAGCACGCATTACAATTTGAGGTTTTTGTACATCCTCATAGCGAGTATTATATTTCTCGTCCATTGCTACAACACCATCCATCAGTGCCTCGATATCAGGATTCCTATCCTTTTCAGGAGTTTGGCTTCTATTATAAAACATATGAGGCTGCGAACCGGGAGGTATGATTACTATACGGTCACCGGAAATTCCATATTTTTTCTTTAAACTTTCTTGCTCTGAAGCTGCGTTTACAATAGAATTTTCAGCAAAAAGATACTCAGCTGCAATACGTATCGGCCAGGCGTCTTGAGGTTTATCGATTTCTTCAATAAGAGCATCTTTCAATTTTTCAGGATCATTTTTATACTTATCTTTAATTGTTTGTGCTCTTCTAAGTAGCTTGTCCCAACCCAAACTGTGTGGGGTGGACACCACTACAATTTGCGAAACGTCTACACCCATTTTCTCTAGTTCATTTAAATAAAACTGGCAGGCATATGAGGCGTCTGCATAAGGTAGATTTAAATTCTTAGGAATATTATTTTCATTGTAATGCTGCCTTGCTAGTTTTCTAGCCCAGTTTTCTAAAGAGGGGTAATAAAAGTTACTACCATCCTTAACAGCTTGTTTGTCTATATGAACAGGATGAGTTTTTCCATTTTCAAAGCCGACTTCTGAGGAGGTTCCCTTATTTCTATTGTCTAAACCCAACCTGTTAACCCGTACAATACCATTTCCAAATAAAAATTCCTGATGTCCGGTAAAGCTATCTGGAAGGATGTGCCCTTCTGGCATATTCAAAGGAACAATCTGACTAGATATTTCTACATTCATGCCTTTAGATGCTAAGTTTTCTGCTAGCCCAGTTACATAAACAAGCTGACCACCAAAAGATGTAAACATTGTGGAGAAATTATTTTCTACATCTGTATAGCTACCGTTGGCACCTAAAACTTGTCCTAAGTCTTTTCCAAAAACACCTTGAGAATTTAAAATTACAAACCTATTTTCTTTTGGAATGCGAGGTTCATTTTCATTTCTAGGTATGTGCGGATAGGTTGAATCTGGACCGTATTGTTGCGCTAACATTCTCTCAATTCTGTCCAAACCGGGTAAATCATAACGTAGCTTGCCTCGTTCTCTTAATTTACAAAGCATATCTCTCTTAGCTTGTTCTTCATTTTTACGAGCTTGACGCTCTTCGTTTGTTTCATTGCGAGTCAAAGAATTTACCAACGACGTAGTTGCTGCATTAATAGTGCTACCCATGGTCTCATCTTGTTTTGAGTAAAAAAAACTTTCACCCCAAATATTTTCAGGCATTTTCGTATAAATTAAATTAAAAATTAAGTGTTAAATTTTACAGTTTTTCCTTGTTTATCGGTATAACTAATTGTGGATTTTCTGGCTGTTAGATCAATTTCTGCATGAGCAAAATACGAATCTTTACTCCACTTAAGGCTAAGTTTATCATTTGCTGAATCAAGAATTTCCAACTCCCCATCAAAGGCCTCACACTCATTTCTAAACTTCATTAATTCTAGCAGTCTATGTACCACTGGTTTTTGAAAATCTCTTTCGATTTCATCCAGAGTGTAGTTGTGTCTATTAATGTTTCTGCCAAGCTTTGTTTTTTCTAGTAGTTCAATATCATTTGACCCTGCAAGCAAGCCAACATAGTAAATTTGAGGAATGCCAGGAGTAAACATTTGAATAACCCTAGCAGTTATGTATGCATCATCGTTGTCGCCTAAAGCTGAATAATAGGTACAATTTATCTGATATATATCCAAATTTTGATATTCAGGATCGATAGAGTATCTTTTATTAACATTTGCCCCCTTTGCATAAAGAGCTTCTACTGTAGTGTCAATCTCTTTCTGAGTCATCAAGCCTGCTACATCAACAATTCCTATACCATCATGAGTATCCAAAGTTGTAATTTGTTTTCTGGGACAGATACTGAGCCAATTTTTAAGATTTTTTGAATCGTGACTGTAAATCGCCTGTAAACATAGCATCGGAAGAGCAAAATCATAAACTCGATAACCTTTTTGGGCTATTTTTTGCTGTATTGTATAATGTTCGTGGATTTCAGGAAGAATTTCAGCATCAAAAGCGGTTACGTATTTATTTAACCACTCTAGGACTTGCCAGACTTTTGGCTCTAAAAAGAAACAGTTAGTACCCAACTCTTTGGTTACATAGGCAAAGGCATCCATACGAATTAGTTTTGCCTTGTGCCTGCATAGAAAAATTAAGAAATTGCGAAACACGTCTTTGGTTACGGGTGAATCAATATCCACATCAATTTGTTCATAATCAAAAGTACACCAGACTTTTTCTTTACTTCCGTCTGGTCTTTCCAGCTCAAAATATGGAGGGCGTGGTTTTCTTGTGTAGATTTTTGCAAGTTCGTCATCACTAAGTTCACCACTTGGATTAAACTTTTTTAAGCTCAGAAACATATCCGCAAACTCTGAATCGTTGCCTTTTTCAATGTAATCTTGGAAAAACTTTGACTTTTGAGAAATATGGTTTACCATAAAATCTACCATTATTTCAAAATCCTCACCAATCTTTTCGACATCATCCCAATTACCAAATTCAGGATCAACCTGATCGTAAGTTATGGGTGAAAAGCCTCTATCGGCAGATGACGGATAAAAAGGCAGTATATGAACCCCACCGATTGCATCTTTTAAATACTTTCTAAGCACCCAATGTAATTCTTGAAAATTTTTACCCAAACTATCTGGGTATGTGATTAACTGACATTTATTTTTAATAGACATATAGTAATTTTGCTCTTTACAAAGCTGAATAAGCACGCAAATTTATTTGCCCCTGGCGTTAATTAGACGTTTTATTGAGGCTTAAACTCCAGGGAGGTGCCAAACTAAACCAACTAAATCCTCCGCAATACGAATAAATTTTTTCTAATATTAAAACTTTCTTTTGTTCAATTTTGGATACTCGAAATACTGATTTAGCTGATCCGGTGATGAAGCCAAATTCTACTTTTACAAATTCAATATTTTCTAAATTTAACCCAAACTCCACTAAAGTTTTTTCGACGTTTTGTTTATATTCTAAAGTTTTCCAAAATAAATCACCCTCAATTACTAGTTTAAACTTTTTAGTGTTTGAGTTCCTTGATTTTAAGTCTATTATACCTGCGATTTGTGTAGCAACAAGCTGAGCTGATCTTTTATATAAGCTTTTAGCTAGGCTTTGAATTTGCTTTGAATCGTTGTTTAACGGTTTGTCTGACTTTGAAAATGCTAGCTGTTCAAGTTCTGAATTAGATTTTAAAGCAATATCATTGCCCTGTAAAAATGCAATTCGGTTAAACTCTTTGTAAAGGTATCCAGAAGCTACCAAACGGCTCATTGGCTTATCAGCAAGGCTTAAATCGTGCTCAAGTTTGTTAAAACTTCCAGATTCTAAATTTATAAATGTATCTTTATTTTCAAAAAACCCAAAGTTTACACCTGTAGCTACGACACCGGTTATAACTTCAGCTTGTGAGCTTAAATTGTCAGCAGCAAAGGCTAAACTAGTGTTGTCATTTGTAACAGAAACGTTAATTGTTCTTCCTAGAGTGTGTTTTAAAAATTTAGCTAACTCAACACCGACCAATTTATTTTCTAGATCTGAAAAATCATAATGATGGACTTTTCCTTTCTTTAAAAAGCCGTCTAAAGCCCCATTACTTGAGTTAATCTGTTGTATAGGAAGGGCTAGAGAAAAACTTAAAAAATCTGCTTTCTCGTCTATTTTAGAAGCTATTATTTGGAAAATCTCATTTCCACTTTGGCCAGCATTGGTTTTACCACTTTGAAAATTTGTAACCTCTGTTTTTTGGTTTTTAACTTTAACCAAAGCAGTTTCCCAGTGTGAGCCTCCCAAGTGAAAGGTTTGAATTGTAGATTTTTGAATTCTTTTCTTCTGATGATCAATTTTAACTTTTTGATAATTAAGACTACTGTTATTTCCAGCTTTTGCCTCTGTAATTTCTTTTGTAAATGAATTTCTAATTTTGTTCAATTCAGCTTCCGAATAAACATCAAGGGTATCCCACTGCTTTTGTGCAGTAGAAAATTTAAACTTTGACCTAAAATGTTCAGACATTGATTTAAACTAGATTGTAGTTTGAGTTTTTATGCCTATTGTCAAGTATCAGCATTTGCCGCCTCCAAATCTTCAACCGTAGTTATAGGCAGCCACAAATCATCTAGTTCAATAACCTTAATAGGATATTTAGCAGTAAACTTGTTAAATAAATCAGTAATATATTCTTCTTTTTGAGCCTTATTAAAATCATCACTGATAAAACCTTCAGAAACTATTGTATTAGGTAAATAGTACATGCCAATACTGATTAAATCTGAAACAAACTCTTGAGGTTTTTCGACAATTTGTAGAAGGTTGTTATTACTACCAACTTTCAACACTCCAAAGTTTTTAAGCTCTTCTTTGTTGGTCAATTTTTTGGCCGCGATCAAGGCTTGGTTTGGGTTTTGAGCAATGCTTTTGGCAAACTCTTGATAAAATCTATCTCCCCTGATCTCGTCGCTGTTGGACACAAAGTAATTGCAATTTTGATTTTCTTGACTAGCATAAATACCTGTGCGCAGTGCATCGAGTGTCCCTCCTAAAAGATTGGTTTGGGTGACTACTTGAATTGGTTTAGATGCAGGCTTTTGATCTATAAAGTTTCGAATTTGACCTTCCATCCAATGCACTGTAATGCAATATTTATCCACAAAAGTGCTGGCTTTTTCGATGTTATAATCTAGTAAAGCTTTACCTTGAACGGTAGCCAAGGGTTTTGGGGTGTGATCTGTGAACGGACGTAATCTTTTACCCCTGCCAGAAGCAAACAGAATCGCGAGTGTTTGGGTCATTAATTCATGTTTAATAAAATAATTTAGAGTAGGCAAGGGTTACAGCAAATTTTCCGATAGATTTTTGTAAAATCAATTGACATTGATATATAGTTATACAAACTTTACATTTGTGAAAAAACCTCAAATTTTAGCCCCTGTTGGCAACTGGGAAATGTTAACTGCAGCTTTAAATGCCGGAGCCGATGAAGTCTACTTTGGGGCTGATAGTTTGAATATGCGGGTAGGTACTAAACAAAACTTTCTACTTTCAGATCTGCCCCAGATAGTTTCCAGATGTAAGGAAAAAAATGTTAAAGCTAATCTGACGATGAACATTGTAATGTTTGATGAGGACTTACAAACCGCTTATCAAACAGTTGATGCTGCCAAAAAAGCTGGTGTTGATAATATAATTGCCATGGACTTTGCAGTAATTTTATACGCTTTCAAGCAAGGACTGGAAGTGCACGCCTCAGTGCAAGCAGGAATTACCAATTTTGAATCAGCTAAGTTTTACGCCCAATATTGCGACCGGATAGTTTTAGCTAGGGAGTGTAACTTAGAACAGCAAAAATATATCATCGAGCAAATCTTAGAGCATAAGATACGTGGACCTAAAGGAAAAATTTTAGAAGTTGAAGTTTTTGTTCACGGAGCCCTGTGTGTGTCAATCAGTGGTAAATGCGGGATGAGCTTATTGGCCAATAACCAATCGGCAAGTCGTGGTCGTTGCACACAACCTTGTAGGCATAAATATGAGGTAAGGGATGTTGAAACAGGACAAAAATTTGAAGTTGATAATGAATATGTTATGAGTAGCGGAGATTTAGCAACCATCGGGTTTTTTGATGAATTGCTGGCTACCGGCGTTGATGTTTTGAAGATTGAGGGTAGGGGTAAAAACCCCGAGTATGTAGATATGACAGTCCGAGTTTATCGTGAGGCAGTTGACGCAGTTGTTGAAGGTAGTTACACACCCGAGAAAATTATAAACTGGCAGACAAATTTAGAAAAAGTTTATAATCGAAAATTAACCCAAGGTTATTATCTTGGAAAAGACGTTAAAGAGTGGAGCGGAACTGGTGGTAGTCTGGCTACTGAAAAAAAGCTTTATGTGGGCGAGGTTACTAGGATTTTTCCTAAAATTAACGTTTTTGAGCTAAAAGCCGTGTCCACCCAGTTTAAAATTGACGATGAACTAATAATAATTGGTTCTGAATCAGGAGTTTTTAGAATTCCAGTAAAAAGTATGCACGATGAAAAAGGTCAGAATATTGTTGAATCGCCAAAAGGTGAGTTTGTCAGCATCCAAACTCAAGAAGATAGGTTGAAGGTCAAAGATAAAGTCTATGTGATTACAAAAAAGTGACATCTTTCAAAATCTTTTTAACAACTTGTAGGTATGTCGATAAAGTTACATCAGTTTGAAAATAAGGAAACTAGAGCCAAATTCGTATCTGAAAGTTTAAATGTAGACTTAAGCAAAATCCAAGCCGCTTTTGTTGATGATGATCAACTTCAAAATGTCCACTGTGAAAATCTAATCGGAGCTACGTCTGTGCCACTTGGACTGGCTGGACCATTAGTTTTAAGTACCGAAAACTTCGAAAATAAAGATTTTTATATTCCATTGGCTACTTCTGAGGGTGCTTTAGTTGCCTCAGTCAGTAGAGGAATTAAAACTATAAATGAGTCAGGAGGAGGATTTAGCTTGGCCACAAAAGTTGGCTCAACTCGGGGCCCAGTTTTTGTCACTAAAAATATTTTGGAATCAAAAAAACTAGTTGATTGGCTGGTAGAAAATTTTAACGATGTTAAGCAAGTTGCAGAGTCTACCTCTAATCATTTAAAACTGTTATCTCTAAAACCGAGGATACTTAACAATAGGGTATTTGTAAGATTTGTTTACGATGCAGATAAGGCCATGGGTATGAATATGGCTACCATTGCTACTCAAAAAATTGTAGATTTCGTAGCCGAAAAATTAGATATTCACTGTGATGCAGTTTCAGGTAATTACTGTGTTGATAAAAAACCAAGTTGGCTAAACTTTATCGAGGGTAGGGGGTGGGAAGTAAACAGTGAAGTTGTTTTATCCCCTGACGTAGTCACTTCAGTACTAAAAACCACTCCTCAAAAAATTTTTGAAACCTGGTTATCAAAATGCATGTTAGGTTCAGCAATGTCTGGAAGTATGGGTTTTAACTGCCAATTTGCCAATATTGTAGCGGCGTTATTTTTGGCTACAGGTCAGGATTTAGGCCAAATTGTTGAAGGCAGTACTGGAATTACAACCGTTAAAATTTTGGATAATGGAGATTTATATGTTGGGGTCTTTATGCCTTCTGTAATGCTAGCAACAATTGGAGGGGGGACAAAGTTACACACACAAAATGCAGCATTAAAAATAGTGAATGTAGACCATCCATCAGGACTTGCAGAAGTTTTAGGTGGTGCTGTTTTAGCTGGAGAAATTTCACTTTTAGCTTCTTTATCAGTTGGAGGGTTGGCAGGGAGTCACCAGAAACTGGGAAGGTAATTACTTTTTCAACACACTCAAAAAAGCGTTCTGAGGAATTTCTACGTTACCAATCATTTTCATCTTCTTTTTACCCTTTTTCTGCTTATCTAAAAGCTTCATTCTTCGAGTAATATCCCCTCCATACAACTTTGCTGTTACATCTTTTCTAAAAGCTTTGATTGTTTCACGTGCGATTACCTTAGCGCCAACGGCAGCCTGAATTGCTATCTCGAATTGCTGCCTAGGAATAAGATCTTTAAGTTTACTACAGATATCTCTACCCTTATCCTCAGCCCTACTTTTGTGAGCCATGATTGCCATTGGATCAACAATCTTATGGTTTACCAAAATATCAATTTTAACTAGATCATCGGTTATAAATTCACCTATTTCATAGGACATTGTAGCAAATCCCTTTGACACAGATTTAAGCTCGTCATAAAAATCTACAATCATCTCAGCTAGTGGCATTCTGGCTTCAATTTGCATTTGGTTACCTGATAATAAGTGAATCCCTTCATACATGCCTCTTCTTGTTGTTATGATTTCAATAATTTTACCTACATAACTTTGAGGGGTGATTATTTCAAGTTTTATCCACGGTTCTTTAATCGACAAAATACTGGCTGGATCTGGTAATTCACTAGGATTTTTGATCGAGGTTTCTTTTTGGTCACGTGTAATTACTTTGTATTCAACGGAAGGACTAGTTAGAACTAAATCTAAATCAAACTCTCTACTAAGCCTTTCTTGAACAATATCCATGTGTAAAAGACCTAAAAATCCACATCTAAATCCAAAACCAAGTGCAGGGATGTTTTCAGCTTCATAAATCAGTGAGGAATCGTTAAGCTTTAATTTCCACATCGCTTCCCGAAGCTTTGGGTAATCGTCTGCATCTGTTGGAAAAATACTCGAAAAAACTTTAGGCTCAACGTTTTTATAGCCTGGTAGTTGTAAACTAGTATCGTATTTATCTGAAATTGTGTCGCCGACTCTAACCTGATCTAATTCTTTCAGTCCTGTAATAACGTAACCTATTTCCCCAACTTCAAGTTTTTGTGCTGGTTCAAATTTTAGTGGTAAAAAATAACCTACTTCAATTGCAGGTGATTTTGCACTGCTAGCCAAAAAAAATAAGTCCTGTCCAGATTTTATTTCACCAGAAAAAAGTCTTACATAGGCAACCACCCCACGGTGTTTATCATAAAAAGAGTCAAAAATAAGTGCTTGTAACATTATTATCAAATTAAAGTTTATATTAGCATTATTTGTCTAGCAGTTAATCTATGCTTTCAAAAACTTCGGTTTCAAGTTCATGTGATGTAATTTGCTGCTCCACAAAGTCTGAAAAGAGACTAAATTCATCTGCTCTGGGGTTACGCTGTGTTATTTGTATTCTAAGGGGTTTTGAAGTAATCGTCGATGAATCTAAAGTCTTTAGATTTTTGAAATTATAAAGCCGCCCTGAAGGTAAAGACGAGATAAAGTTTAAATTCGTATTAAAAGCTCGACTAATTAGAAAAACAGCCTCACGTGTATCAAAATATATTTTATTTTGTTCTTGGATGTAAAGTGAGTTAGACTCATCTATTAAATTTATCTCTGTTAGATTTTGTATAGGTAAAAATATTCCAGCTCGCAAGGAAAAAATTATTTTGGGCTCTGAATCCGAAGATTTATTTATACCGCAAATTTCTTTAATTGTCTCTTTGGAAAATTTTGATTTGTCAGCTAAATATTTAAATATATGTATTTTTTTAAATTCTGAATCTGTTTTAAGTGAAGTAACAATTTTGTCTAATAATTTACGTTCAGGAAATACAAAAAGCCTGAAAGAGTCCTTATTTACTACATTACTTTGACTACGTATAATATACCTTATACGAAACAAAACATCTTTTTCATTATAAATAGTAATTTTTGCTATACTATTGATAGGCTCTGGCTCCTTTGAACTAGCAGCTTGCTTTTTTCTAAATATTTCATCTAACAAAACTAAATCTTTCTTGATTAGTAATTCCAATGGATTTAATAGTGAATCTAAAACTAGATTTTTGGAATTAAAAGTATTTAAGGAGAACGAACTTAAAAACCTTAGATTTTGAGTATTTAAGCTGTATGGGAAAACCTCTGAAATAGGCTTTATTTTCGATAAATCAAAATCTTTTGGAGTGTCAGCACTTACAGAGATTACAACCCCGTAAATAATTTTATTTTGGAGAGGAACTTTAACAATATCTCCAATTTTTAATTCAGCATTAAATGAGTATGTTAAGGTATTTCCAGGTAAATTCCGTGTCACTAATATATTATAAAGGTAATTCATGGGTTTCAAATATAGTCCATTTGTTCTTGTATATTTTTGGAGGCAACGGCCGGAATCGAACCGGCGTGCAAGGTTTTGCAGACCTCTGCCTAACCACTCGGCCACGTCGCCACAAAATCAATTGACAATCAAGTTTGTTTCTATAATTTAGTCAAATCAATACATGTCTATTTTCCTTCCCAGAATTAAAGGTAATAACCTTTTCACCCCAACAATTCTTATTTTTGGATTGTTGTCTGTGTTCTATGTCTCTTCCCTAGATTTTGCAGAAAAATCATATAATTATTCTTTTATATTCGCTACGAGCATTCTGCTACTACTTTTTAAAGTTTTAGTAACATCTTTTGGAAACATAGAAACAGAATTAAAAAATAAAAAATGGTTTTTAGTTGGGTCAAACATAATATTGCTATTAATCCAGGTTTTTTTAGCAATTTTAGCTATCCAACTGCTTACCGAAAACAAATACCCTCAAAGTACCCTATTATGGATATTAATATCTAATTTGGGTTTTTTTGTTCAGACTTTTTTAGGTAAACTAAATACGCCTTTGAAGCTTGCAATTGTGTCTATAGTAATCTATTCTATTTCTTTTGTTTTTCTATACTTTAAGTTATTTGAAAATACTCCTGAACGTTTTATTTTATTACAACAAACAATTAGCTATATATCACTAATTGTAGAGGCCTGCTTGTTCTTTGCTAGTATTGAGTACTATGTTGATTTGAGTCGAAAAATGGAAAGTAGTCGAGTTGAAAAAAAATGATTCCCCACTTCGTGGGGCCACTGTAGCCATCAAACCCCAGGGCAAGGCCCTGGACCCGAAACAAGTCTCGGACCCCGACGCAAGCCTCGAGGTATTTTCTACGAATAACCTTTTCAGCTTGGACTAACTAGGTTATTTACCTTTATTAAGTCCCCGGGTGTGACCCAGGCCTTAGCTTTGCTTTTTCGCCAACCATTACTTGTTTCTACTTCTATCAATAATCCAATATAGTCATCTTTTTGCTCTTTATGTAAGTATGATTTAATCTTTGATAAACTAAGAGGCGATATAGATCTCGGTATTCTTAAGGCATGGCTGTCCACCTTTTTGATTTGTTCATTTTTAGTTGGCAACTCAGAACCAAATTTTTGTGGACCTTCTTTTAGAGACTTCCAGTCCACAGCTATTAGCATTTCTTTTCTTTTTTCTGTTAAGGATATTTTAGCCTCCGATAGAATTGAAAATGGCCCTTCTTCAAAAACCGCCGCCTGCTCAATAATTAATTTAGGTAATTGGTCGTATTCTTTTATTTCGTTATCATCAACTATTTCGTCATCTTTTTTTTCTTTCCTCGTAATTTTTCCAAGAATCCAAAAAACCTCCTTTTCTAGCAAAATTGCTGAAAATTTTAAGGCACTTTTAGGGAAAACCAAACCCTCAAGCTGCTCGTTAGGGGTTGTAATTTCAAGAGCTAACATCATACCTCCCGATTTTGTAAAAATCTTTTTGATCTTTTCAATCAGCACTAGATGTAAATTATCTGCATAGCTCACGTTTGTTGCCCAGTCTAGTATTTTTTTGTACTCGTCTAGTGGGTTTCCTGAAACATATAGTCCCAAGCTATTTTTTTCATCGCTTAAAATTTGAAATTTAGATTTAGGGACAGAAAAATTTTTCCAATTTAACTTATTTTTTTGAGAATTGAAGTTTTCGTCAGTGTCAAAAAGATCGTCAGTGTCGTTTAATTTAGTTTTTCTTCTAACATTAATACTTTCCATTATTTCTTCAACATTTTGTGCAAGAAAGGATCGTATTTTTATAAAATCTTGAGTTTTTTTCATATTTATTAACTTAGTAAACCCCAAACACTTACTTTATGTCAAAATTGTTTGAAGCTTGCTTCAAAATTAGTTCTATCGGTTGACAAATATTTTAAATAATCCAAAAAAACCACTGATGAAAAGCCAGCTTAACAATACTTATATAATTTCTGACCACATTCGGGCAAGTTGTTTTATAATAGCTGATGGTGTGACTCCTTCAGGTAAACAAAGAGGATATATTTTGCGCAGGCTGATTCGACGAAGTCTCTCAGCAAGTCTTAAACTTGGTATTGATATTTCAAATAGGCTATATTTTCAAGAATTGGTTGATTCAGTTAGCCAGATTTACGAAGGTGTTTATGAAGAAATAGGTAATAATAAAACAAAGATAGTGGATATTATATTCATTGAAAGCCAAAAGTACCTCAAGGCAATTTCCGTTGGACAGCTACAATGGGATAGGTATTTAGCAAAGTAAGAACTTGACAAAAACACATGAAAAAACCCTAAATTAGATCTTATGCCAAGGAAAAAGAAACAAAAAAAGATAGAAAAAAAAGCAAATATTATAAAAAAAATCAAAGAAAGGGAAGGTGTTAAAAAAACCTATAATGATAAGTTTCTGAATACTGAAGTTGAGCTTGCACCAAATGCATTTGAAATTTATGAAGAGATTTCTGCCACTAATGCTATCGTACTTAGAGAAAAGACTGATCTAGATTTGGGTGACGAAGTGTTAGAAGCTAAGCCCAAACAAAAAGACTTGCAAGCAGAATATCATAAGAAAATTGAAAGTGTAGTTGGTGTTTTAAAAAGTGACTCTCATGATTCAACAATTAAAGAGATTTTAAGTAAAATCGAAGATGAAAAAAAGGAATTTGATAATAGGGTTAAAACTAATCTTAAAGATTCTAAAACTCCATCAGTTGAAGCGGTAATAATTGAAAAAGAAACTTTGTTTACAAAAATTTACGCTCGCGAGTTTGCAGAATCTATGCAACCAAAAAGTATTTTTAGATCACTCCTTTCAATTTTTACAAGTGATATAGTTTGGCAAGCAATTGCCGGAGCCCTAGTCCTAGCTGTAGCTTTGTTTTATTTTCAGGGATTGCAACCAACTTTAATACGAAGTTTAGCTATTCGATCTAAAAGTCAGGTTCAGGATTTAGCTGATAGGTATAACGAACAATCAAAAGACTTCTTTACTTCTCAAAATATTATTTTGGGTAGATTTTCATACCAGCCTGAGCTTCTTTGTAGTCAAATTCCATTGTATGATCAAACAGCTTCAGATACGGATAATGTTAATCGGTTAAGAATAGGTATGTTTGCTGACCCAAAGTACAAAAAACTTGATAATTCCAGTAATTTTTCTGATAATCAAATTACTTCTGAGTACACATCAGTTTACTCAAGCTATTCTTTTAAACTTAAGACTTATCAACAACGAGCCGACGATTTATTGGAGTACGTTCGTTTTTTGGAATATAAAAATTCCTGGATCAAATCTTGTACTTTAGTAGAACAAAATGGCTCAAATTTGGCTGCTGTGCAGGATACTTGTAATTCTATATTAAATGTTAATGATACTTTCGCTGAAGATAAAACCAAGTTAACATTTTGGAAAGACATCGAGCCAAGTGTAAACAATATAGTAGCCAGCTGTCAAAGTTTGAATAAAAATAATTTAAAGGATTTTCAAAAGACCTGGTTTGTATCTTTTGATAGAATTAGTCAGGTCAAACCTGAAACAACCATAACTGATCAAGACCTTCTAAATATTAATGATCAGTTTATAAATAATGATATTAAAAAAGCTCAAATCAATATTGACGCAATAATTGAAAATAAAACTAGCCTTTCAGGGCAGTGGTACATTTTAAACTTTAACTTATAATTTCTAGTTTAATGGGTAATCTAACTAGCGGTTTAAGTAAATCCAGCATATTTGCTCAGGCGTTGGTATTTTCAACTTTAGAAGAAACAATCAAATCTTACTTTACAAACTTTAAAAATAATCAAGACTACGTTTTTTTCTTTAAAGAAAAAGGTGGGGTAATTATCATCCAAATAAAATCTTCCAACTCAGCTTTTTTAGCCATAATAAAAACCCAAAAAAGTGAATTTTGTGAAACTATATTAGATAACATAAAACAGAAACTACCTGCTATTAAAATCATCCGAGTCGATTTAAAAGTATCATTTAAGTAGTTAATCGGCTATTTTTAGCAGTTAATATTATTCAAAGTAGCCTCGCCAAGTTACCAACGAGTTTTTTGTGTTATCACCAAAATAGGCAGTGTTTCCAAGTGGCCAGTTAAATAAGCCCAGATTCCTCATGCATATTTGCACCTGTCTCACCCTTTCGTTAGACTCATTATAAATCCAAGGCTGTTTTTTTAAATCATCACAACTATAAATCAATTTTGAATCTGTTAAAGATTTAGCAAGTGCTTGATTAGTCACTGTTCCATAGTAACCTGTATCTTGAGGCCAGGTAAATGTACCTTCAGCCCTGAGACACCCCTGAAGCTGTTTGACTTCGTCGCTCTGCACTCCGATTCTCCAAGCTTTGGATTTAAGATTCTTACAATCAGTGGTGGTAGAGTTTTGAGCCTGAGTTTTGAGCCGGTAGTCGGCAAGTGCTTGATTAGTCACTGTTCCATAGTAACCTGTATCTTGAGGCCAGGTAAATGTACCTTCAGCCCTGAGACACCCCTGAAGCTGTTTGACTTCGCCACTTTGCACTCCGATTTGCCAGTCCTTTTGGTTCAATAAATCAGAACATGTTGAGCCTGTTTTAGTCGTTTGGACTGGTTGTGGTGAAACCGTATTACCTCGAGCAGTAGTTAAACCTTGTAAGGTAACATTGCCGAAATAACCAGTTAGTGTAGGCCAGTCAAAAAGACCCTGAGATTTGAGACATTGCTGAAGTTGTTTCACATTTTCTCCATGTTGACCTAGTTGCCAATTTTGACTGTACAAGTTTTGACAATTTGTTTGAGTGTTGTTACTTGGCACCCCCTTGTCTTTAATGTAGTTTTGAAGCGCTGTTTGAGTTATATTTCCGTAATACCCGGTAATTACTGGATAAGTGAAGTACCCCTCTTGTCTGAGAAAATTTTGTAACAACTCAATATCTGCCCCAGTTTTACCTATCTGAGGTGGGTTTGATAATACTGATTGTACTTGTGCTACTGTTATGCTAGCTCCCCCTGTAGACTGGCTTGGTTGTGGATTGGAACCAAGGTTTACACTATCAATATCAGAATAAGAATATTTTAGCGAGGAAGTGCCCCAACCGTTTGCAACGATTATTTTCCAAAGATTGTAATTTCCCCAATATACATGAGGAGTGTATCTATACTGAGCAGCTGTAGCTGCGTTACTCAAAAATACATTAATGTTGTCTAAAGTGGTTATTGTACTATTTACTTTATAGGGATCTGCCAAGCTTCCATTTGCGACATATACATTATATTCAAGTTGATACGCAGCCCAATTTACTTGGTTGTAAAATCCCTGGTATGTTTTATCGCAACTACTGAAATCAGGGCAACCATATCCCATAGCCGAAGCTAATTTTTTTTCAGGATCAGTAACTATGTTATAACTAGTGGCTGAGATTAAACTCTGCTCTTTTTCCAAATATGCTAAAATAACACCTGGGTTAATTTGTGGAGTAATACCCCATTTACTGCTTGTTTGGCCTCGACTAGCTGCAAAAATTATATTGCTTGCTCTTTGCCCTTGGTCGTAGTAATTTTTAATTGGAGAGTTGGAAGTATCTAGAAAATCCTGGACTGCCTTCTCGCTTCCAAAAGCTCTAGTCGACCTAAGATCTTCGTCGCTCATTAATTTACTAGATTGGAAAATTGGAACAGAACTTGCCCCCTTGACTTGTTGTGAAGTATTTTCTTGACTCTTACTAAATGCAGTTTTTTTAAAACTTGTTGAAAAATTATTAAATATTACTAATCCAACCAACACTAAATTAATTGCAATTAATGCAACACTTATCTTTAAAAGGATTTTTCTATTTGGCATTTGTTTTTATTTTTGTTTACCTCTCTTTGGAGATAGTCCCAGGTTAAATATAAAACTGAAACTGTTGACTATCAGTATGCCAGTTTTTTTTCTTAAAGTCAAAACTTTTTATGTCCGATTCTAAATTCTCCCTGAAATTTACCAAAATAGATTATTTCGTTGTTTTTCTGACAATTCTTATCCTCACCACGTTGTGGATTTTTAATGTTGCATTTTTATCTCCTTTGTTGCTGGGATTAATATTTGCAATCCTCACCTACCCTATATTTTCAAAGATTATCAAGATTTTTCAAAAATTATTAAAGAAAAATTTGCAACCATTGGCAGCTGTAATCACAATTTTTACCATTTCTGGAATCCTATTTGGCTTTATTTACCTTTTTTGGTCTCAGTTTAAACGGGAGCTACCAAATTTTGAGGATCAAATTTCATCCTACATACAAGATTTACCAAATAATCCTGGTCTAAAAGGTAGCTTTAATTTAACTGATGCAGACGCTCAAAAGTTATCGGACTCACTAGTTAATGAGTACAAAGGAGTTCAAGACAAGATTGAAAATCCAAATATTCTGTTAAAGCAATCTTTCAACAGTGATAATCTTGGGAAATTTTTACAAGTCGGGCAACAAACTTTGGCTCGATTGGTAAATTTTTTGATTAACCTTGTAATTTTTCTATTAGCATGGTTTTATGGCTTAACACTTGGTATGAAATGGCAAAAAAAAGTTTTGGAAGTAATTCCTTTTGATGATGAAGAAAGGGATTGGATAAGGGAAGATATAGTAGCGGGATCGAGAAATGTTATTTATGCTAACCTAGCATCGGGAGCTCTTCATGCCACAATTTGCTTTGTAATAATGTTGGTTTTTGGAGTTCAAAATAAGTTTATACTAACAACCATTATCTTCATAATTGGCGTTTTACCGTTATCACCTTCTGAGCTCGCATATGCTATTCCAATAACTATTATTTTTAGCAAAAATCCTGTTGCAGCAATTGTGCTAATTCCCATAGCAGAAGCAATAATTTTATGGGTAAACTATGTGTTAATACCCAAAATGATTTCATCTGGTGAAGATGGCAATCCTCTTCTAATTTTAACAAGTATCTTGTCTGGGATAACAATTTTTGGAATTATGGGGTTTATTATAGGTCCTGTAATCATGATTTTTATTCAAACTTTGTACCGTATTATTCTAAAAAGGCTCTCACCTTCTAATTTAAAAACTAAAAAAGCTTGACAGGTTTAAGAAAGATAGTTGTTTTATAAATGTTTAATTTATGCCACGTAAGCAAAGAGTCCTAAAGAGACCAAAAATTTTAGAAGACAAAACATTCAATAGCATTTTAGTATCCCGTCTAATTAATAGAGTAATGTGGGATGGTAAAAAGACTGTTGCTAATGGTGTTGTAGTTAGTGCTTTAATGTCAGCCTCAGATGAGCTAAAAATAGCTCCACTTGAGGTTTTGGAGACCGCTATAGAAAACACAAAGCCACAAATTGAGGTAAAAAGTATGCGTGTTGGAGGTGCAAGCTACCAGGTTCCAATGGAGCCCTACCCTGCCAGAGCTTTGAGATTATCACTAACTTGGATTGTGAATGCCGCCAGAGACATAAAAGGTAAACCTATGTCAATTAAGTTAAAAGATATTTTAATTCAGTCGTTCAATAGCGAAGGACCAGCAGTAGCAAAGCGAAACACAGTCCATCAATTGGCAGCTGGAAACAAAGCTTTTGCACACTTTGCTGCATGGGCTAAAAGAAGAAAGCAATAGTTGAAAGTTTGAATACCATGGTTCCCCTTAATAGGGGAATTTTTCATTATTTATGCAGATAAAAACCAAACTCTCAACTTTGATTCAATTAACTGAAGTAAGTTTAAATTTTGGTACAAAACGGGTCTTAAATGCCGTTAACTTTTCTTTAAAAGAACACCAAATCATTGGTATAGTTGGTAGAAATGGCTCTGGTAAATCAAGCTTTCTCAAGTTGATTGCTGGTCAATTGGAACCTGACTTAGGTAAAATTAATTTTAAATCTCATACCAAAATTTGTTATATAGCTCAAGATGTAACAGCTGATAGTAACCTTTCAGGTGGCGAAACAAAAAAATTAATTATAAGCCAGATTTTGGAAGAAAACCCTGATGTATTAATATTAGACGAGCCAACAAATCATTTAGACATTCCTGCAATTTTAGAACTCGAAAGAACTATTAAAAACTTTCCTGGGTCAGTCCTGGTTGTATCCCATGATAGATATTTTTTAGATAAAGTATCTAATCAGCTAATTGAAGTTAGAGAAGGTAAGATTTTCAACCATGCTGGTAGTTATCAAAATTACTTAGAAAACAAGTCACTAAGGCTGGAAATTGAAACAACTGAAGAAAAGCGTCGCCTAGCTTTTGTTAAAAGAGAGCTTTCTTGGGTTAGGGCTGGGGTTAGGGCTAGAAGTACAAAAGATAAGGGCCGTCTTGATAGATTCTACGAGGTGAGTAATATGCAGGCTATTGTTGAAGAAAATGAATTGAACTTGATTCTGCCTAAAATTACGCCTTTAAGTAATAAAATCATTAATTTAGAAGATATAACGATAGCTTCGAACAACAAAAAAATAGTAGAGGGACTTTCTTTTTCGTTTCAGCCTAAAACAAGGCTTGGCATTGTTGGCCCAAATGGTAGCGGTAAAACAACCTTAATCAAAACTATTTTAGGTAAAATTCAGCCTTATAGTGGTAAAATTGTAATTGGTTTCAACACCATTTTTAATTATCAAGATCAGGAAAAATTAACCCTTAACCCAGATAATACAGCAATGCAGGAAATAGCAAATGATGACGAAAGAACCACCTTTGGTGAAACTACTATTGCAACCCGTAAATACCTAAAGAGTTTTTTGTTTACATCAAATCAGTTTCAAACAAAAATTTCTAATTTTTCTGGCGGCGAAAAGGCAAGACTACTTTTAGCAAAAATTCTTAAGGAGGGTGGTAATTGTATTGTTTTGGATGAGCCCACTAATGATTTGGATCTAGAAACAATAAAAGTTTTAGAAGACTCCTTAATCGCCTTTGAGGGGGTGGCAATAATAGCTTCGCATGATAGATACTTTTTAAACAAAGTTTGTAACCAAGTTTTATCTTTGGAAGGTGATGGAAAGTTTATTTTAAGTACTGGTAATTATGATGCCTTACTTGCAAAAAAATCCATGCGTGAAGATCTTTCAGATTTGCAAATGTTGGAATCAACAAACACTGTTGCTCAAGAGAATAAAGAATCCCTTAAGTCAAAAATTTCAAATAAACAGATTAAAATTAATCAAAAAAAGGTTAAAGTTTTGGAGAAAGAAATTACTAATCTTGAAGATCAAATTGCCAACCTGGAAAGAACTTTTACAACAACTGAATTCTACACAAAAAAGCCAGACAAAATAAATTTAAAAATTCAACAACATGAAACACTTAAATCAGATCTTTCAAAACTTATGAACGAATGGGAAGCACTCATAGTGTAATTTTTTTGAGAAACACTGCTCAAACTCCAAAAACTAATCCTCGCTCCTTTTCAAAATGCACTTTAATGGCCATTCCCGGTTTAATTAATCCTGTTAGAATTCTTTCAGCTAATTTGTTTTCAATCTCCCTACTTATGGCTCTTTTCAAAGGTCTGGCTCCATAAATCGGGTCGTAGCCTATGTTAATCAGATATTCTTTAGCAGGTTCCGTTAAGGCAATATTTATATTTTGTTCTAAAAGTTTTTCGCGTAAAATCTGGATTTGAATATCAATTATTTGCTTTATCTCTTCGCGGTTTAGGCCCCTAAAGACTACTATATCATCGATTCTATTTAAAAACTCGGGTCTAAAATTTTGCTCTAATGTTGCAAAAACTTTTAATTGGATTTGGGAATAAGATGTTTTATTTCGTACTAGTTCGATAATTTCGTTTGATCCTATATTTGATGTCATTATAATTATTGTGTTACGCATATCGACAGTTCTGCCCTGCCCGTCAGTAAGTCGACCATCGTCTAGAACCTGAAGCAAAATATTAAAAATGTCAGGATGTGCCTTTTCAATCTCATCAAATAAAATTACGCTATATGGTCGTCTGCGAACTTTTTCTGTTAACTGGCCACCCTGCTCATAACCTACATATCCTGGAGGTGAGCCAATTAAACGCGAAACACTTTGTTTTTCCATGTATTCACTCATATCTACACGAAGAAGTGCGTCACCCGTATCAAACAGATATTGAGCTAAATGCTTGCTTAATTCCGTTTTGCCAACACCTGTAGGTCCTAAGAAAATGAAACTTCCAATAGGGCGGTTCTTATCCTTTAGCCCAACCCTACTTCTACGGATTGCATTACTGACAGCAGTGATGGCTTCTTCTTGCCCAATAACTTTTTTATGCAACTCATCTTCGATATGTAAAAGCTTTTCCTTTTCACCATCTATTAAGCTTGTTAGAGGTATTCCTGTCCACCTTGAAACTACTTCAGCAATATTTTCTGGTGTTACTTCTAATCTTATAAATTGTGCTGTTTTTAGTAAGTTTTCATATGAATGCAAAGCAGTCTCTAAATTTGGTAATTCACCATATTGAATTCTGGCGATTTTTTCCAGATCATAATCTCTCTCAGCTTTCTCTAATTCTGTCTTGACTTCATCAATTCGTTCCTGGTTTTGTCTTAGTTTTAAAAGATTTTCCCTCTCTGCCTGCCATTGAATTTTAAGAATATTAATTCTGGATAAAATTACCCCAAGATCTTGATCTATATTTTGTGTTCGTTGACTGGCTTTAGGAGAATTTTCAGTGCTTAAACTCTGTTTTTCTATTTCCAGAGTCATTTTCCCTCTTTCAAGATTATCAATTGCCTCTGGGTATGAGTCCAATTGCATTCTTATTTTTGAAGCTGCTTCGTCAACTAGGTCAATTGCCTTGTCGGGTAATTTTCTATCGGCTAAGTATCGATAGGATAAATTACTGGCTGCTATAAGTGCTTCGTCAGTTATTCTAACGCCGTGGTGTAATTCATATCTTTCTTTAATTCCTCTAAGGATTGAAATTGTGTCGATTACGCTTGGTTCTGCAACATAGATTGGTTGGAACCGTCTTTCTAGTGCGGTATCCTTTTCAATTTCACGGTATTCATTTATGGTTGTTGCTCCTATCATTCTCAGCTCTCCTCTTGCAAGTGCTGGTTTAAGAATATTACCTGCATCTACACTCCCTTCACTTTTACCAGCACCAACAATGGTGTGGAGTTCATCAATAAAAAGTATTAATTGTCCTCTGCTTTCAGTTACTTCTTCAATCACCGCTTTAAGTCTTTCTTCAAATTCTCCCCTATATTTGGCACCAGATAGAAGGTTAGACATTTGCAAGCTTATAATCCTTTTATTTTTTAATCCATCTGGGACGTCACCTCTGACTATTTTTTGGGCTAACCCTTCAACTACGGCAGTTTTCCCTACTCCTGGTTCACCAATTAAAACCGGGTTATTTTTCGTTCTTCGAAGCAATATCTGCATACTTCGTCGAATTTCGTCTTCGCGTCCAATTACTGGGTCAAGACTACCTCGTAATGCCAACTCTGTAACATCAACACCATACTTACTTACAGCTTCGTAGTTAGCATCACCGGTTTGAGAGTCAATATTGTTTTTACCTCTAAGTTGCTTTATTGATTCAATTAGATTATTTTTATTAATTTCTTGTGCAGCTAAAGTTGAATTTAAAGTTACCATCAATAATATATCAACTCCAATATATTTATCATTCCAAGCCTCTGCTTCCTTTTCTGCATTCTTCAAAACCCCTTCCAACTTTTTGGAAACAAATTGACCCTGTCCATCTGAAACCTTTGGAAGTCTTGATAAATTCAAATCATTTTGGTAGTATACGTTTTCTGAATTAATCCCTGCATTACTTAAAAGTTTTTTTGTAAGCTCACTTTCTAATTGAAATATTGCCATTAGTAAATGTTCTGGTTCGATGTACTGTTGGCTTCGATCTGAGGCAATTTGTTGTGAAACTTGTAAGCACTTCCAACTCTGATCTGTAAATTTCTCTGGTGACATAAATTTAGTATACACTAAAAACTAAATTTAAGGAATACTTTTTGTAAATTTGTTATTGTGTCCACTCAAACAATATATGATTTAACAAGAAGCGGGCTACTGGCTTTAATAAATTACAACCATATATATAATAATTTCTAGGCTATATCACTGTCTCTTTTCCCAGTAAAAGGAGGATAGTCTGGTGTTAAGCAAAGGTAGTAAAGGTTAACTCTAAGACTCCAGCGATAATAATTGACTATAGACTCATGCCACTCTTTAGGGTATTGACCTGTAAAAAGAACTACAAACCAAGCCAAAAAAGATAGTATTGATACCCAGATAGAAACAAAAAATAAAATAATACCGTGAGGTATGCCAATATAAAAAATTCCAAATAGCCAGGTTAATATTAGTTGTGATCTAGAGATTTGCGATGGATATGGGACTTCTAAGATTATCTTATCGCCTTCTTGTTGCTCAAGACCAAATGCTGGATAACCATCAAACAGACCTGTCAAAGATGCCGTCAAACGAAAACTCCAACGGTAATAGCCAACTATTTGCTCAAATAATTCCTCCGGGTATTTTCCAGTAAATAGAATCGCAAACCAAGCAATAAATGTTATTAACTGTCCCCAAATCCATATAAACATCAGTAAAAAAAGATGTGGAATTCCGATATAAAATGTTCCAAAAAAAGTTCTTAGTAATAATTCAGATCTAGAATACTTGTCTTGGTGTTGAATTTCAAATTTCATAAAATAGTTTTACATTATTGCTTTCGAATAACCTCACACTAACACTTTTGATTAATTTGTCAATTAAAAACATATTTGATAGCCTAAAATCAATATGACAGATTTAAAAGATGTTCAAAAGAGAATGAATATTTTACAATCAGGTTTTAGAAACTTTGTGGGAGGGGTTAAAATTCCTATTTCAGCTGATTCAAAATGGCTTTTAGAGGTTGTCTGTCTGAATTCTCAACCTGAACCCCTGACTCAAGCTGCAAGCCTATTCGACCAAGCTAAATCATATTTAGAAGGGTTTTTATGGAATCACCAAGCTAGAATAAATAAAAATAAACAAGAGTGGATTGCTAGTATGAAAAGTTAATTTAAATATATGTTTTACGGTAATTTAGGAAATTTTTTAGGTTTTTTGGCAGCAATTTGTTATTTGCTCACATTATTGCCATCGCTTATTCGCATAGTTGTACCAAAATTTTTTCCTTTGAAGTTACCTCGTTTATTGCTAAAATATCGCAGAGAAATTGGAGTCATGGCTTGGATTTTTGGATTCTTACATGGCACATTTATAGTTGTTGAGAAGAATTTAAATTTACTAGATTTGAACGTTGCTAAAAACTTTTTACAAGGACTGGCGCTGATTACGATTTTTACTTTACTTGCTGTAACATCGAATGACTATAGTCTAAAATATTTAAAACAAAATTGGAAAAAACTACATAGAATTACTTACCTCGGTTTATTAATTTTACCATGGCACATTTTAGATAAAATGTCTCCAAAATGGAGTATTACAACTCCAATAACTCTCACACTGATATTAGTTTTTATATTCTTATCTTTAATTCGAATCTGGATTTATTATAACCATTCAAAATTAAGAAGAAATCTTAAGTAAGAATTAAGTATTTATTCGTACAATACACCGCGATTTAACACCCAGACCAAAAATGTCATTTTTGGACCAGGCTTTAGCCTGGGGTTTGATACCAACAGGGGCCTGCGTGTTGTGGGGATTCATTTTAAAATAATATTTTACTCCACCACCTTCAATCCCCAGAAACTAAACCAATTTCTTGCCTTGAATTCGCCACTTGAAAGTGGTAAGTAGTAGCTAAATGGAGCGTAAAAAACAAAAGCCATAAAGATTAATAATAACACCCCTAAAAGGAATCCGTACAAATATTTACCAGCTTCTTTAGAGTCCAATTTTTCTTCAAAAATATAATAAAAATTTAAAGGTACTAAAACCATACTCATAACCAACGGGATGAAGTAATGATACAAGTAAAGTACCCTTTCTACAGTTAGTACGCTCAACATGTAGCCTACATAGATAATGAGGAAAAATACAATTGCCTGAAAAGTTTTTTCATTTTTTACTTTAAGTCCAAACACAAATCGTGAAAGCACCAAAGCAAAAGAGAGAATTAGAGAAACAAGTGCGATTAGCCAAATAATAGGGTTTATTTGTAAGTACATGTATCTGGTAACATTTTCGTAGTTATTTTTTTGATCTTCTGGTAACTTAGAGTATTCATCAAGTGTTAAAGTATTTTTTTCTTCAAAAGGACTGTATGTGTGGTGACTGGTTTTTAAAACATAATACCTCTCCCACCTGTAGCTGATAGCTTTCTTACCAATCAACCAATTAGTAGGGTAACTACCATTTTCATCAGCTTTACAAACATCCAAAGCGGGCACACCTTTGGTATAGTTATCTGCATATTTATACCAGTCGATAGTCGAAATAATTGTATAATAGGGATTCCAAGTTTGTTTTTGATCCAAACCCTTTCGATATTCACTTGAGGCCATGTAAATTTTGTCAGCATCTATATTCCTGACTAACCCTGTATGAATATATTGAACAAAACTAAAAATCATGACTATTCCTGACAAAAATACAGCACCTTTGGTTATAAAGTTAGTGATTATTTTCTTCCACCCTTTAAACATATCTGTACCCTGAGCCTGAATTTCTATATATTGCAAGAAAACAAATAACAAAATTAAAACCAAAGCATTCACTTTAACTGCAAAAGATAAACCAACTAGCAAACCCAGTATAAAATAATTTTTCAATTTAAAAGCACTTTTTGACCATAAGCATGAAAAATAAGCAATTGCAGCAAGTATGCAAAACATTTGAATACTATCTAGCATAGCCGCTCGAAAATGAACTATCAGTGTATTGTCAAAAATATATAAGCTGCTAAAAATCAAGGCTAAATGTGGATTTTTGGTTAGATAGTATATTACTAGAAAAAACAAGTATGCCGACAAAAATGCCAATAATGCCGGAAAAAACCTTACCCCAACAAAGGAATATCCTTTTGGAAATTCGTTGATGTAATCGCTTGTTGTAAAATTTTTTAAATCCAAATTCTTATTTGGCTGCCAAACAACTTCACCAGCTGCTATCAAAAGCTTAGCAAGCGGTGGATGAGGCTCCTGAAAAAAAACACCTTGAATATACTTCTGGGCTGAGGCAACGTGATAATTCTCGTCCCAGAAAGGTGCCGCAGGTGACTGGTAATTAAAAAACAGGGTGAAAAAAGATGTAAATAAAACAATAGCTGAATAAAGGGCAAAAAGATTATCAGGGCTTAGTGAAGTAATAAAATCTTTTATAGCGACAAAAGGGCGAGCAATTATTTGCCAATTTCGTTTTGGTTTTGTAGTCATAGATGTATGCATAGATTTCTTAGAATATTATTCTATCTTTTGGCAATTTTAATGCCAGTAAATAACCTAATTGTTCAGTATTCAACTAAGATTCTGGGCTTTTCTGAGTATTTTACTTCCTGGAAAGAGGTTGTAATGTTTTTAATTATGATTGGCTTGATATATTCTATAATAGTCGACTTTAAATTCATTATTCACAAAAGAAGCACAGCTTTATTTAAAATTTCTAGTATATTCAAGCTTTTTTGGCCTATCATAATAGCAATTAGTTTGACCCTTCTTAGTGTTATTAGTTCTTTTATAGTCAAAAAGACTGATCTTAAGGTTTATTCTTTCGGATATTTATTTGAGTTGTGGTGGTTAGATTTTTTCGCAATCGTCTGCAATTGGTGGATTGTATATAAACAAAAATTAGAAGATTTAAATGACGATGAGTTGGTGCTAGCTTCAATCAACAATCATAAGTTTTATAGGGGCTTGAGTTTGAGTGTTTTATCTGGTTTCATTTTAGTTGCAACAATCTCTACCGGTTCTTTATTGTTTGGTCCTGAAAAAACACTAACCCCTTTTGGTTACGGTGTTGTCTCAAATAGCTCTCAATTTATTTCAACAACTCCACTCTGTCACGGCGTAGATGTAAGCCTTCCAGAATGCAGGCTAATGGCCTCTTTTACTCAGCCTATTCACTTTGCAGGCTATTTATTATTCATCGTCGCCTTTTTGGCAGTAATTATCTATCAAAATAAAAAAATCCAGATAAAGTTTTTGTACGTGATTCTGCTTTTGATGGCTATATATTTTATCTACCAGAGCTATACTAGATACGCATTACTTGGTTTGGCAGTTATTTTGTCTGGGTCTCTTTTACACTATTTAGTATCAAAAAATGATATAAGTCTTAGATTAAGTAAAATTTTAACAGGGTTAATGCTACTTATTCCGCTGATTATTTCGGTTTATTTTATCAATCTTGACCCAAAGCTAACCTCATCATATCTTCCACAAAGTTTAACCAAAGAGCAATCCACCGATCAACACTATAGACATGCTGCCAACTCCTTCAATATTGTTAAAAAAAGCAACTCTGAATTACTATTTGGTTATGGTTTGGGCGCAACAGGTAGTGCAAGTAGAGAAAAATATCAAAATTACGAAACCAACCCTATATTCCAAAAATTTTATTCCACAAACAACCTATGGCTTCTTAACCCGCGTGAATTTTTATTAACCGAAAACTGGTTTGTATCTGTGCTACTCAATGGTGGAATTATTTATGCACTTTTGTATTTAGTAATAGTTTTAACACCTTTTTTCAGTATCCACAAGTTCTTTAAAACTCATAAATATAAAGAAAGTTTGTATCTTGACGTACTTTTAAGCTTAGGATTTTTTGGTATAATTTTGGGTAATTTATTTCAGCATTTATGGGAAAATCAAACTTTAACAATTTATTGGACTATTCTTTGGCTTTGGGGTAGAATGTTAATCTGGCAAATGCCAAAAACAAAAAAAGACAAGAATGTTAGTTCTTTTAAGCCTATTAACAAGCATACTTGATTCGTTTTCGAACCTGATAAACAAAAAAACTGCAAATAAAATTAGTGATCTAAATTTTGTGTGGCTTATTTCTTTCTGCTACTTGCCTTTCTTTGTCTTAGGTTATTTCATATTTGGATCAGAAAAGGCTTTAAATATTGATTTAACTTTAATTACAATTTTAATAACATCTGTTGTGGTTTTGATTGGAGCTCGCCTGATGTTACGAAAAGCTTATGACTGTGGTGATATGTCACTTGTTGCTCAAATGACAGGTTTTACTCCAATTTTTTCTTTGATAATAGGGCTTTATAAAGCGACTTGCAGGCAGCAGCGTAATTTTTCTAGGACTTATCATGATTGGAATTTTTAGCTAATATCTTGACTAGAATTTAATTCTTACTTCGTATAAAACTGACTTTTGGGAAGTTATTTTTTATGTCTATCTTTCGCCGAGATCTTGAAGATTTTATGCTCTATTGTGAGCTAACCAAACAATATTCAGAAAATACTGTCAGGAATTATCGTAACACCCTAGCTCGATTTGCAACATATCTTGACTTAATGAAAGTTGAGCAAACCAATATGATTGATCTAGATATTATAAATGGCTACAGGCAATACCTTCATAAAAAAACAACACTCCGTAAGGATAAGATGAGCTTAAAAGCCCAGGCTTACCAAATTGTTGTTGTTAGAAGCTTTTTGAAGTTTATGATCAAAAATGGAGCTTTAGTGTTAAACCCAGAAAACATAGAGCTACCAAAAACTAGAATGCGTAGAATTGAATTTTTGACTGACCCGGAAATTCAAAACCTGCTTAGCCTAATAATTAAAGATACTTCAAAAACCCTCGATGTAATAAAAAAAAGAAATCAGGCTCTAATTTTATCTATGTTTGGTTCGGGTTTACGCTTATCCGAGGTTTTAAACCTTAGTAAAAAAGAAATCGATCACCCAGATGCTCAGTTAATCATTCAAGGCAAAGGTGGTAAAATTAGGACAACTTTTTTGGCACCAAGTGCAATCGAATCCATTAAAGAGTATCTGCAAGTTCGAGGTGAAGACAAAAATCCATTTTTATTTATATCTTTTTCTAAAAATAACCCTAAAAAACCAAAAATATATAAGTCCTTGACTCCAAGAATGGTTCAGCTAATGATTCAAAGTTATGCAAATCAACTTGGTATTTACAAAAAAATCACCCCACATACACTCAGACACAGCTTTGCCACAAAAATTTTGTTTGCTGGGGGGGATTTAAGGTCTGTACAGACTCTTTTAGGTCACTCTAGTATATCTACAACTCAAATCTATACGCACATTACAGATTGGCAAATAAAAGATCTCCATAAAAAAGTCTTTGGGAGTAAAAATGAGCCACCAAAGTAACTTATAGTTTTCATAAGTCAATTATTGTTAGAAGCAACCTATGCTAAAAACGGCAACTCCCCAAATTTAGTGTAAGTTAAGATTTGTTGTGCTTCATTGATTAATAAATTTAGTTAGTCTCTCTTCAAATAATATTGTCAATTGATTTAAGATTTTACCCCAGTTGTGAATTGGCA
>Ga0194059_1000057_pt1 | contig 54725 bp, 57 predicted proteins | sample SepL6211m_MetaG_FD_163426 | JGI IMG/M metagenome (GOLD analysis project Ga0194059, IMG submission 163426) | Anoxic zone freshwater microbial communities from boreal shield lake in IISD Experimental Lakes Area, Ontario, Canada - Sep2016-L626-11m | ecosystem: Environmental > Aquatic > Freshwater >...
CAGTATAGCATTGAGGATGTCAGGGATAAACTGAGAAATCATTGTACACGGTTTTTCTTTGCGTGCTGCTCCTGGTGCAGAGAGTAGTAATGAGAGAGTCTTCCGTAATTGCATCAGCAGCCGAAGTGTAGTAGAGTTCCGTCAGATTAATTCATGGCCAATACCCTTCTCAGGAACATTTTATCTATGATCGACTGGCACAGCCATATACTACCCGGACTTGACGATGGTTCGAGAGACATCGAACAATCACTTGCCATGGCCGGCCTCCTTGCAGCACATGGTTTTACGGAGGTACACTGCACTCCCCACCTGATTCGCGGCTGTTTTGAAGCGAGCAATGCCGAGGTTCGCCAAAGGATGCAGGAACTTCAGCAACTGATCACCGACAACAACATTGCGCTTACTCTTCTCCCCGGCCGGGAATACTTCCTTGACGAATATCTGCTTACCTATCTGGAAGAGCCGCTGCCGCTTGGTGACAGTCGCCAGATTCTGGTAGAAATCCCCCCGCGCACAACTGATGAAATGGTGCGCCAGGTGTTGTACAAAGTGGTTCGAGCCGGATTTACCCCCGTGATAGCTCACCCGGAACGGTGCCACCTCCTTGAGCTGAAAACGGGGCCGACCAGCGGCAGAGGTTTTTTTGGTTCAATTAAACGAGCATTTACCGGCGACAGAGACAACAGCCAGTACCAGATAACGGCGGACTCTACCGGGAACCTTCTTCTTGACTATCTGCGCGACCTTGGCTGTTTCTTTCAGGGAAATCTGGGCAGCTTCAGCGGGTTCTATGGCGGGCAGGTCAAGGCGATAGCAGATGCATTGAAGCTCAAAGGGATCTATGACCGTTTCGGCAGTGATCTGCACGCACCTGAGCATGCCAACCGGATTCTTCAGACGGAAAAATCCAGGTAAATATGTTCCACAACCATAACTCTACAATGTGTAAAAGGAGTGAATCATGATTCTGTGCCTGTTTCGAAAGACTCTGTCAGCTGCACTGTTGCTGGTAGTGTGTTACTCTGCCTCTGCCTTCGCTGCCGCCTCTGTTACTGTCAGCCCAAGTGGAGATTCCTCGTATACTCTTCAGGGTGCCGGAATGGACGGCGTTGCCGGTATTCAGCTCGACATCACCTACGATTCAACGTCACTTTCCTCACCTAAAGTAACTCAGGGCGGACTTGTGTCCGGAGCTATTTTTGTGGCAAATACCTCAAACCCCGGCTCTATCAGAATAGCCATCATCAGTACTACTGATTTTTCGGGAAGCGGCCAGATTGCGACACTCTCTTTTGCCGGTAAAACAGGCACCGGCGGCATCACATCGGCTGGTGTCAGCATGATAAACAGTAAGGGAACACCGGTTGCGGCTTCTGTTATCGTACCCGGGGCATCAGGTAACAGCATTGCAGGTCTGTCGAGTACTCCGGGCGTGCCTTTCAGTCAGGCAAGCGAGACAAGCCAAACAAGCCAAACAAGCCAAACAAGCCAAACAAGCCAAACAAGCCAGACGACAGGCAGTCCCTCAACATCGACCTCCCTCGGCACAGTAACACTGCCCACAGACCAGCAACAGGCAGGTACTGCCCAGCAGCCGCAGCCGTCTCCTTCTCCGGTTGTCCCGGGGTATACCGCAGAACCGCCCGCACCTAGAACGGCTGAACAGACTCAACCAACCGGTGAGCCTGTTGCCGAGGCAAAACCGGTAGAAACACCTCAGTATGTAGTCTACAAAGGGATTTTAGATCGATTCAGACTGTATGACGGGAATAAAACACTTTCTGCCGTTGTAGCGCTCTTTGATAAAAATATCGTTCAAGCAATCCAACAAAGTCCGACAATTGTTTTCAGTAATGGACTCGAAAAAGCCCTGCTTGCCATTGATATCCCGGCCAGAATTAAATCTTCGCCGAATTTTGCCGTCCATGGCGGCACTATTGTCTCTTTTCAGCAGGATAAACTGCAGAAAGGGCGCTGGTTGGTTGAGGTATTGCCTGAAACCGGTTCTTATAAAGTCGCTGTCACACTCATTGCCGGGGCTGAAGAATATGAATACCCGCTTACCGTGACTCCACCGGTTAAAACGGTGCTGACTCTTGATGAGAAAGGCTGGGACAGATTTATAGCTGAAACCGGAACGGCGAAAGCTCCGATGCACGATTTTAATAATGACGGGATTCGAGATTATGTTGATGAATATATCTTTGCCGCCAATATAAAAGCAAAGAAACCAACCCCCGCAAAAACGGCACCGGCGACACCACTACCAGCAACACCGACAAAAGTGAAAAAATAATTTTTTCTCATAACATAAAAGCCGCCGGATGCCGGGCGGCTTTTATGTCGATGGGGACATTTTTCAAAAACCTACCCTGTCATTGCGATAACTTCCTCGTAGGTAGTCACCCCTTCCAGCATCTTGTTAATCGCAATTTCACGCAAGGTGACAACCCCACTCTGGCGGGCTGCTGCAATTATCGCGGCAAGCCCCGCAGACCCCGACACCAGTCCTTTCAGCCGTTCATTCAGCTCCATTACCTCAAACAGTCCGCTGCGTCCACGGTATCCGGTGCCCCGGCACTCTTTACACCCTGCACCTTCCCACACAGAAGACGTTGATTCCGGCATCTGCAGATAGGCACATTCATCGGGAGAAAGGGTGCGCGGCTTCTTACAGTGAGGGCATATTTTGCGTACCAGTCGTTGAGCGACTATGCCAAGCACGGTTGCAGAGATCATAAAGGGAGGGATGCCCAGATCAAGCAGGCGGATGATGGTGGAGGCGGTATCATTGGTGTGCAGCGTTGACAGCACCAGATGCCCGGTCAAAGCGGCCTGCACGGCATTTTCTGCCGTTTCGCGGTCGCGAATTTCACCGATCATGATAATATCGGGGTCCTGCCGCAGGATATTGCGCAGGAGGCTGTCAAAACTGACGCCGATCCCCTGCTGCACGCCTATCTGGTTGAACTCCTCCATAACCATCTCGATCGGATCTTCAACCGTGATAATATTGACTTCCGGCGAGGAAAGAGACCGGAGCGAAGAGTAGAGCGTGGTCGTCTTGCCGCTGCCGGTCGGACCGGTCACCAGGACTATGCCGTTCGGGCGGCGCAGAAATGAATTGAACAGCGACAGTTCGCGTGGGAAAAAACCCATACTGTCAAGATCCTGGAGAAGAATATCCGGATCAAACACCCGGATGACCACTTTTTCACCAAAAGCAACCGGAACCGTTGAGACGCGCAGCTCAATATCTTTGTTGTTGAAATTTGTCTTGATACGGCCATCCTGAGGTCGCCGTTTTTCCGCCATATCCATGCGGGAAAGCATTTTGATGCGCGAAATGATCGGGGCATGCATCGGCTTGGGAATGACATGAATATTATGAATGACGCCGTCGATACGGAAGCGTATCAGCGAAGTTTCCCGTTTCGGCTCTATGTGAATATCACTGGCGTGCTGGTCAAAGGCATAGTTCAGCAGAAAATCAACGGCTGATATGACGTGCTTGTCGGAGCTTTCAACCTCCTGCTGCCCTTTCAGTTTAAAGAACTGTTCCAGGTTTCCCAGATCTATTGATGTTGACACCTCAGCTTCTGCTGCCAAAACCGATGCCCGGAAACCGTAAAATTCACGTAAAATTTTTAGGATGTCACTTTTTGAACTGAGTACCCGTTTGATTTCCAGGCGCCTGGCAGTTGCAAGTTCATTGACAATAGCCTCATTGAACGGGTCTGCCACCGCGACCGTGATAACGCCGTGCGACTCCTTTACGGCGACGATAAGGTTCTTGAGGGCAAAAGGGCGGGGAATGTGGTCGGTGACAACGTGCAGATCAAGTTTGAGGGGGTCAATTTTTAAATACGGGAGATCTGTGGCAGAAGCTAAAGCTTCGGTAATGGTATCTACCGAAAGCAGATGACCATGAGACCCATGTATTTCGAGATTGAGTGAAGCGAGAATTTCGGCAGGGGAAATAAATTCAACACCGCTATTCGTTCTACGCGATGCACCTGAATAGTGGGTGGCATAGTGGCGTGTTTCCTGTATTTTTCCACGTGCCAGAGCATCTTTCAGTTGATGGTGTGACAACAGCCCTCGCTGTACCATCAAGTGAGTCAAATTTTCAAACGTCAGTTTCTTCGTCTCAGGCATAATATTAGTCTGTTATTGCCGGTTATTTTATTCAGGAATTCTGCTTATTTTCTGCTACACGCCTGGAAACCTCGGCCGCTATCTCTTCTTCAGATAGACCTGTCCGGGCGGAAATCTCACCGACGGCTGCCTGCTCCGCTCTGAGTGCTTCACGGATTTTCCGGTCACGGGCAACAGCGGGCGGCGGGACATAGTCCTGGTAGGCCATAATGGTTGATAAGAAATTCCTGTAGAGCCGGAACGCCATCCAACTGACAAACAGGAGCGGCACACTATCGTTCATCCAGTATTCAAAACTGCGCAGACGTACCATTTCACCGGCTAACAGTCCGGCAGAGGCGATGAGCAGGCCCATGGCATTGCCGATTACGCGATATTCAATATCGTCGGCAATTTTTATTTCAACTGTTTTTGTGCCTGTTTTAGCCACGTTCAGCCCTTGGTTCTGCTCTGAAATAACTGCATGAATGTTTCCTATTCATCGGCACATTGCCCGGCTTTCTACAGGTTTATTGTCGTATGACAAGAAAAGAGTGCCCGGTGATCGTTTGATAAATCGAAAAATTAAAATTCGAGATCGAATACGGGGTGATTGACCGTCACGAGCAGGTCTGTTACAGTGCGACAACTAAATTTCGGGGAGGTTTCACATGAATAAAAAATCATTTATCGGAGTTGCAGCGGCGGTATTCGCTCTTGCAGCGTCACCAGCGGTTGCAGCCAGCATCAATTTTACCAGCCCGATAAGCCAGGATAACTTTAAAAGCCTCACTAAAGAGGCGGGTTCCGTTCTCGGCTACAGAAACCTGGCGTCTGCGGCACCGCTTGGCATTACCGGCTTCGATATCGGGGCTGAAGTGTCGGCAATGAAAATTGACGGGAACAGCGCGTACTGGAAAGCTGCTTTTGGCAACAATGCTCCTGCGTATCTTGCTGTACCAAAAATTCGTGCCCGCAAGGGTTTGCCATTTGGCATTGATGTCGGCGCTCTGTATTCTTATGTTCCTGACAGTAATGTCAAGCTGTACGGTTTTGAGGTAAGCAAAGCACTTCTTGACGGCGGCGTTGCAGTACCGGCAATCGGGGTTCGGGGCACCTACACAAAAATGACCGGAGTCGGTGATCTGGGAATTCAGACTTATGGCGTTGATGCATCGATAAGCAAGGGGTTTCTGTTTATCACCCCGTATGCCGGAGCCGGGATGCTCGCGATTAAGAGCGAGGCAAAGGGATATCTCAAATCAATTGGGCTGTCAGATGTATCCACCACTGTGCCGCGTTACTTTGGCGGACTAAAAATTACCCCGTTTCCACTGTTCTCGTTGACCGCTGAAGCAGAATATGCTGAAAAGCCGATTTACTCTTTGAAGGCAGCCATCAATTTTTGATTCCCGGTTGTAACTGATACGCACAAGAGGGTGCATGAAAATGTACTCTCGTGTGCGCTATCCGAACCAATAACGTTAGCACTCCTGACACTCCTGAAACAGTTTTTGACGTAATAATTCTCCATCCCCCCTCATTATCAGCGTAGCGTCTTTTTTACCCCCGTGCTATGCAAAAATTTCATAGGATATGGCCATGTTTTTCAAAAAGTGTGACCTATTTGCGTAAAAATAGTATTTATTTTTTAAATATGTAGTTATATCAGGTAAATAGCATATATTTAGTGGTGGCACTGTATTTGCTTACGAATGGCATTGATATTTTTGAGATGCCGGTATTGAGCCTGTGCCATAAGAGCTTCTTTTTATAAGATAAAAATCCCATGAGTCAGTTACTTCAACGTGTATGAGGAGCCGGTATGAGTGACGTTGCAGAAAAAGAGCTGTCTGATATTGAGCTTTGCTATAAAGCAATGGGTCTTTCATTCAGCGACAACCCGGAGCAGGTTGAAAAAACCTACCGGAAGTTAAAGGATGAATACAGCAAGGCAATGCGCTCCTCAGATGCCATCGAGCGGTCGACTGCATCTGGAAATTTCAAGCAATTGGAAGATCTATACGCAACCATAACCGGATCGCTGATCTATAAAGATTACGCCAAGGAACATGAAAAATATAAAGCACTAAAAGCAGAGCAATTAGCGGAACGGAAACAAAAACAGCAGCCTGCTGACAAGAACGCTCTTATTAATTGCCCGTACTGCCACAAACCAATTGCACCTCAATCGAAGACCTGTATTTACTGCCATGGAAAAATAATGACCATGTTTGAAAGGTTGAAAGCAAAGTTTTTCAGCTAGGAATTTCATGTAGCTGTGATTTTAAGCGAATCCGAAGTTGCTGAAGCGCTAAGGGGGAAGAGGACTATGTTTGGCAGTCGCACTATTCGTTGCGCCACTACTTGAAGGGACAGTAGTTATGAAGCAGTCGCTTGACCCTGAGGAAATGAATCGATTTGGTTCAGATCTGATAAGGAAATTGATCAGTCATGCAGGAACGGTTTAATAAATACTTTTGCGATGGTGGTGCTGATAGCTGCTCCGGGGTATACCCGGAATTACCCTCCATCTATATGTTGAAAAAAGGGATAACACATGTCGGGTTGTTTTGAAAATTCTGAATTGAAATCGCTTATTAAGACGTTGCGAGAATTGCAATCAAGCGGTGATATAAAGCTTGCTCTGCTTTATGGCTCATTTGCGAACGGCGCCCAGCATTGTCGTTCTGATATAGACCTTGCACTTTCGCTCTCTTCCGACACATGCGATCGCGAAATATCAATAATTGACCAGATACTAATGTCCGCCGAACGGCAAGTGTCAATACTTCGGTTGGATGACCCTGATGAATCACCGTTTGTTGTACAGGCGTCACTCAAAGGTATTCATCTCGTTGATCCTGATCTTGCGTCTTATTATAAAATAGCCGACTGGGCACTGCACGAAAGTGAAAGTATCAGAGCAAGGAGACAAAACAACTATGCCGACTGATGAGCGTCTGTTAGCATTCCTTTTGGAGTCACTTGAATATTTTGAGACAAAGTATTCAGGTGTTGATCGTGATCGATATTTTGCAGATCGTGATATCAGAAACATTCTGGATAAGACTATTAATGATTTAATTCTGTGCATTGTTGATATCTGTGAAGAAATACTGAAGTCTAAAAAAAGAGTTATTCCAGATACCTATAGAGATACCATTCTTGCGTGTCATGAATTTTTGGGGGACTGCGTTCTTACAATCGCTCCTTTAGTGAGGCACCGTAACGAAATGATTCACCAATATGTAAAGATAAATTGGCAGAATATTGTAACGGTGAAACAGAAAATTGATGCAATTAGAGTGTTTATAGCCACTCTTGAAAAGGTGAAATGAGGACTGGAATGTAGGTGTAAAGCGTGTGAATGGTAGAACGAGATTAAAAATAAGGCAATAACAAAAGCCTGACCCCAAAGGGTCTCAAAGGGTCTGACCCCAAAGGGTCTGCTTAGCCAAAGTTCTGCTGATGGATATTGTATCGTTTTTGAATTAGTTTCTATGAACTTTTTGCATAGCTGGTTTGGTTTTGATGTTGGAAAGAGTGTGATTTTGTGTGGTTACCCCGAATTCCCCGGAATTTCCGGTCGAAGCATTATACGGCAAAGGAGTCACTTATGGCATCATTAATAACGGCTGATCCAAAAATACTGGGAGGTAAACCAATTATCCGAGGCACCAGAATTTCGGTAGAATTTATTCTGGAGTTGTTTGCTGCAGGTGTTTCTAGGGAGGAAATCCTTGTTGATTACCCTCATCTTGATCCCGAAGCAATCAGTGCTTGTCTTACCTTTGCGGCCCATGCAATTAAGAACGAGATTTATCTTGACCTAAAAGCAGCCTGATGAGGCTCTCTGATCTAAAGCTGCTGTCAGATGAGAATGTCTCTCCAAGAGTGGTCTTATTTCTGCGGGAAAATGGTTTTGATGTCCTTGATGTTAAAGAATCTGCTTTGAATGGAACATCAGACGATATTCTGCTGGATTTGGCTCTTAAGGAACAGCGTTTCGTGGTGACGCATGATGCCGACTTCGGTGCATTGGCGATAAATAATGAAATGCCCTGCTACGGAGTTCTTTATATTCGTCTTATGAATCAGAGGGCTATTAATGTGATAGAAGTATTGAAAACAATGGTTGCCATGAATCCAATTATTTCATCTGGTTCGCTTGTAGTTATCAGTGAAACAAGAATAAGAGTGCGGATGTTATGAACTTTGAGGTTTATTTCCTCGAAACCATGAACTTTTTGCATAGCTTGGTTTGGTTTTGATGCTGGAAAGAGTGTGATTTTGAGTGGTTATGGTTTTGGCGTGGTCTGTGCTTTATTGAGGCTAATGCTGGAAGCAAGAATAACAAATAAAGCAACAACGAAGCCTCGAATGGGTTTGAAAACATGGGAGATGAAGAGCCATGGCACTACCAAAATTAAAGGAAGAAGACCGTTTCACGTATGCAGACTATTTGATGTGGAATGACGACCAGCGTTGGGAACTTGTTGACGGAGCCGCCTTCTGTATGAGTCCTGGACCGAATCGACGTCATCAGGAACTCCTGCTGGCTCTTGCAAGACGTTTTGCTGATTACCTTGATGATAAGAGTTGTACTGTTTTAGTTGCCCCGTTTGATGTTTGTCTTTCCTCAAATGCCAAAGAATCAGATGAAGAAATTGGGACGGTCATACAGCCCGATATTATCATTGTCTGTGATCCAGGGAAACTTGATGATCGTGCCTGTAAAGGAGCGCCTGATCTTATAGTTGAGATATTATCGCCCAGCACCGCTAAACGCGATATTACGACTAAATTTGAGCTGTATCAGCGCTACGGAGTAAAGGAATACTGGATTATGTATCCAAATGACAGGACGATGTTAGTTTATCGAATATCAGATGGTAACCACTACGGGGTTCCGGAAGTTTTTGGAGAGGCTGATATAGTGCCGGTTCCGTTGCTTGGCGATTTGAGCATTGATATGGCGACTGTTTATAAGAGTGCTGTTGTAAGGTCTGCATGATGATTTGAATCCTGATCTTATTGCATACCTTCCGCCGTCATATCTACCTAACCTATAAACATTTTGCATGCATGTTTGTTTTTTATGTTTGAAAGATTGATATTTTAAGTGGTTATCGATTTGGCGAAGTCTGTGCTTATTAGTTGCGTGAAGATGATGGATTAGAAATATTAAAGCGATAGTGCAAGCCTGACCCCGAAAGGGTCTATGTTCAGAGAGGTGACCTATGTTTTCATCAAAAAGAATGTGCTTAATATTAGGGTGCTTGATGCACTCATTCTTCGTTGAAGTCCGCAACAGTGATGCTATCGTGGCTATTGATTCCTATGTGCGGCCTGAGAAAGAAGCAGTCTATTGTTATTTCGGTGCCTTCAGAAAAGATGGGCGCATAATGGTCAACATGGTAGAAGGTGCGGCCGGCAAGGTGTACAGCATAACGTCTGCCACACCTGTTACTTTAAACGGAGCAGGGGTCGGGCAGCAGTACCTGCGCGATGGCATGCCCATAATTTTAATTCTACGAAATCGTACTACTGTAGACGAGATCCAGGTCAGGCCTACAGGAGGTAATTGATATGAAACGGCTATTAATAACTGCTCTTGCTCTTATCGTAATTACTTTTTTTTCATCGCAATCGTTTGCGGGTGTTCCAGGTGTTCCCGGTTCTCCTACTGGTACGTTAGTAACCGGAACCAGTTTTCAGGCCAACTGGAACGTTTCTACAAGTACACCGACTTACTACCTTCTTGATGTTGCAACGACGAACTCGTTTGGACCTAGTGATTTTGTGGGCGCCTACAATAACCTTAACGTGGGCCTAACCACCGCCTATTCAGTTGCTGGACTTACTAATGGAACTACCTATTACTTTCGAGTTCGCGCCTCGAATGCCAGTGGTACAAGTTCCTCCAGTGCTACATCAGCCGTAACTACAACACCTCCGGCTCCAATCATCGCTACTCCAGCTTCTCCGACAAGCACTCCATATGACACAAAATTTACCGCCAACTGGAACACCGCATTAAGCGCGACCAAATACTATCTGGATGTAGCAACGGATAGCGGATTCAGCAGTAAATTAGCCACGTATAACAACAAAGATGTGGGCAACGTCGTCACCTTGTCGGTTACCGGTCTTTCGGGTGGCACCCAATATTTTTACCGGGTCCGGGCCTATAACGCTACGGGTGGCAGTTCGTCAAACTCGGATTGGGCAAATATATACACGTATGCAACTGCACCGGTCGCAACAGCTGCAACCGGCATGACCAGCAGCGGTTTCACGGCTAACTGGAACGCATCTCCCGGGGCAACCAATTATTTGCTTGATGTCGGAACTGCATTGAATGGCACTGATGTTATGAACAACTCAGCTGTGGGTAATGTCACTTCTTTCGATGTCTCCGGTCTTTTGAGCGGCAAAAACTACTACTACCGGTTACGTGCGGTTGACCCTCAGGGAACAAATCCGACAAATTCAAACAACATCACTGTATTAACAGTCCCCGCTGCACCGGCGGTTACCGGGAGAACAACTGCAACCGCTACCAGCGTTACGGTCACCTGGACGGCTTCCACCGGTGCAACTGGATACTATCTTGACGTGGCATTGGACAGTGGTTTCTCCGATATGGTGGCAGGATTCAATAACCTGAATGTAGGTAATGTAACCTCAAAATCGGTGACAGGCCTTACTGCGGGCACTGACTATTACTATCGGGTACGCGCTTACAATGCAAGCGGCACCAGTGCTGATTCGTCCACTCTTTTAATTGATAGAACCGCACCGACAGTCGTCGGCATGACCTCTGGTTCAGTAGACCTTTCGCTCAGTACTTTGGGCGGACCGTATGTTACAACAACAACACCGCTGATAACGGTTAATTTCAGTGAACCGGTGCTGGGAATATTGTACGGGACCAGCATTATACTGAAAAATTCCGGCGGGACAGCATTGGCCGGTGCTCCGGCATCCTATACTCCTAATCCGGCCAATCAGACAACTGCAACCGCAGCTACAAGCCCTTCTCCCGCAACATTCCAGCCGACTGCCGCGCTGACAAACAGCATGAAATACTCGATTACTGTCACCGGAGGCATCACTGCCACCACAATTCATGACGCTTTATCAGCAACAGTTGCAAATAACAATGCGCTTGTCTCGCCTCCGCTCTACTATTTTACCGTTGATATAACCAACCCGACTGTTGCTTCTGTTTCGCCGGCAAACGGTGCTACCGGTGTGGATATCAGTCCTGCGATCACTATTGTCTTTACCGAGAATTGTGTTATGAACAATATGACGTACAACAATTCCAACATCCAGTTAACCGACAGTAGCGGTAACCCTGTCAGCATTGCCATTTCCAGCCCCGCCTCTCCATTCAAAACATTGACCATAACACCTTCGACAAGCCTGTTTTACAATTCTACATACACGTTAACGCTGAGTAACATCAAGGATGCAGCCGGCAATTTACTGGATGGGACGGGCTCTTACACATCGTCATTTACCACCAGAATGGTCAGCTCATCAGCCTACAGTATGGTGCCGGCGTTCCTGTCGGCTCCGGTTATTCCGAACGTACTGATCATCCTCGATAATTCCAACAGTATGGATGAAACCCTTGTGACCGGAGATGCGATCGGTTCTTTTCACTGTACGGACCCTAATGATATAAATACCTGCAGTCGTTCTGTACTCGCCCGCCGAGCGCTAATTGACCTTATCAATACCTATGCAGGCAAGATAAATATAGGTCTTATGTCGTATAACCTGCCGGCAGGTACGAGTAGCTCATATTATCTGTACAACGATTATTACTTTGCCTCCTACGACCCCCGCACCTATTGCGGGATTAATCCACCTCCGACGGCATGTTATAACTATTGCGTGACTGAGAGCTCTACTGACGAGGCGGATTGCAATAGCGCCTGCCAGGGCTCCGACGCAAGTTTTTTTGATAAAGGCTATACATTCAATGCCAATTTTCAGGCCAATCTCCGTGAGCCTATAATTACAAACGTAGCTAACGGCAGCACCGTGAATAGTGATAAACGGAAGAGATATTGTGGTACGATCTACCCTAAAACAGCCTCCCTTTATAATGCAGCAAATAATATCACCATCTATCATGCGCTGCCAGGAACGTTCTATTCCGGAAGTAACGCTCAGGGGACAAAATTTTTGTATTCCGGAAATCCTCCCGCCGGTGGTTCGGCGTACAATCCTTCGGACACCGTCAATAACTCCTATCTGTATCATGACAACAGGGCGGCCGCGGCTGCGCCACCCTATGATGGTTATGTCGGCTATTCGAATTCAGGCAGCAGAACTTCTTTTGGACCGACAGATGATGACAAGGCGCTGGGCTTCTATAATTTTGGTCAGGCAATGATGTGGTATCCTCCCAATAACGGTGCTGCCAGCAAGACGTGGTTCTCCAACTCTGCGGCAAATCCGGCCGGAGGATTTCTCCATGTTCCGGCTGCTATAAATCTCGGTGATAATGTTCAGTTGAACAAGCTTCTGAGAAAAATCGGAGCAGGAGGCTTCAAAAACGATGAAGCCGGTTATATGGCGTGTGACAAATTTTTGGACAATGCCGGTGTTGCGAATGTTAATGGTGTTGCTCCCAATAGATGCGGTCATATTGTTAACGCTGGTCTAACTCCTACTGCCGGAACATTGCAGAGTGCGATTGATTATCTGAATGGGACACTCCCCGCAGCTCAAACACAGAATAATGCAATTCCGGCCACCCCCCTCCAGTACTCGTGCCAAAAAACATTTATTATTTATGTCACTGACGGGCTTGCAAGTGTTGATGCAAACGGTTCTGCAAAGGACGCGGGCAATAATCTCTATACGGCGGAGACGCTGACGAATATGTCAGGCGGAGTTATAGACAAGTTGAAAAAACTGCGCTGTTCTTCCACTCCAACTGCCTCGAATTGCGGGGTTTCAAAAACAATTGGCGGAAAAGATGTCAAATTTGACGTTATGACCTACGTGCTCGGCCTGGCAATAAGCCCGCAGTCAAGCTCGCTTTTGGATGCGATGGCCGTTGAAGGAGGTACCGCCAAGAATGGCAAGGCCTTCTACGCGAACGACGCCACCAGCCTGAATAATGCCTTAGTCGACATTTTCCAGAATATCCTCTCCAGTCTTTCAGGCGGCACGGCTGCATCTATAGTTAATAATAGCGGAGAAGCCGGCACAAACATGCTCCAGGCGGTTTTTTATCCGGAAAAAGAGATGGGTGGTAAAAAAGTTTCGTGGATAGGTGAGTTACAAAACATGTGGTTTTATTTAGACCCTTACTTGACTGCCAATGCGATACGTGAAGATACCGTCGCTGATAAAATACTTGATATGAATCAGGATTATAAAACGACCATTACGTTTGATACTGCACTGGGCAGAACAATGGCAAATAGATTTTCTTATAAAGGCGCATTCATAGATAAAATCAGCCTTGACGATATGTCGCCACTTTGGCGGGCTGGGGAATTGTTATACAGGAGAGATCTTTCAGCTACTCCGCGCACCTTGATGACAAGCATAAACGGCACAACACTGTTAGGCTTTACAGATGCCAACAAAACGTCAATTAAACCGTATCTGCAAGCTGCAACTGATACCGAAGCCGCTAAAATCATAAGCTGGGTACATGGTGTTGATGACACTTCAGATGCAACCATAAGAAGTCGCACTGTATCTTACAAAGGTTATTCGGTATCACCATGGCGATTAGGCGATATCATCTCGTCAACGCCAAAGGTACAACCGAGTAGTCCTATGCAGGGATATGACTTGGATTATAATGACCTTTCATATAAGACATTCTGGATGTCTAATAACTACAAAAAACGGGGCATGGTTTATTCAGGTGCAAATGACGGCATGCTTCATGCTTTTAAACTCGGGCTTATATCCAAGGTGTCAGACGTAAATCATCCGACCCAGGTAGCTAAAATCACCCCCGATACTGCACCACCTCTTGGTCAGGAAGAGTGGGCATATATCCCGAAAAATGTTTTGCCGTACCTCCGCTATTTAATGCAGCCGGATTATTCTCACCTTTATACCGTTGACGCAACCACCAGGCTTATTGACGTGAGTATAAACGCACCAACAGGGTGCAGCGGTGATTATTGGGACTGCCCTCGAAAAACGACACTTGATAGTGCCAGCCTGGACCCTGATCGTAAAGCGGACCTGGTTTATGGGGATACAAGTTGGCGGACTGTGCTCATTGGCAGCATGGGATTAGGAGGAGCCACTCGTACTTCAACTGGTGCCTGCGCCGTTGCTAATGATTGCGTAAGAGCACCTATTACAACTCTGCCAGATGTGGGCCTCTCTTCATACTTTGCGCTTGATGTCTCTGAACCGGTAACCCCCACCTCATCAAGTCCATCTTATGGGGACGTTAATATGCCAACAAGTCCTTCGTTACTGTGGGAGTTTTCCGTCCCAACCCTTGGTTACACATTGTCACCGCCTGCCATAATCAGAATAAATGGCAAAGTGGGGGGTGCTGGTGTTACACAAAATAATCCTGATAAAAGTAAAAACGGTCGCTGGTTTGCTGTGTTCGGTTCAGGTCCGACCGGGCCTGTCAATACATCCACTCATCAATTTTATGGCAAATCTGATCAAACGCTTAAATTGTTTGTAGTAGATTTAAAAACGGGAACTTTATTACGCACTATTGATACCGGTGTCGCTAAAGCATTTGCTGGAGCACTCTCCAGCAACTCTGCCCTTGATACCGATTTTTGGGATGCCAGCGCTCCTGGCAACTATAGCCATGACGTTATATATATCGGATATTCATATTTTGATGAAGTTAACGCCCGCTGGGATGGCGGTGTCTTTCGGCTTGTGACAAACGAAAGTACTGATCCCGCAAACTGGACATACAGCAAAGTTATCGATGGCGTAGGACCGATAACAACAGCTGTTGCACCTTTGCAAAATCGTAACGATAAGCAGCTATGGCTTTATTTTGGAGGGGGGAGATATTTCTATAAGGATAGTTCAGGAATAGACGATGCTGATGCAGATCCGGCTGATGTAACTGCTCGACGATACATTTATGGTGTCAAAGAACCCTGTTATCCAAAAGATCCGGGGATGGCGGCGAAAAATGCTTTCGACCCGACGTGCACTTCATCAGTGACAGCTGCTTCGCTTACCGACCAGTCTGACAACGCTTCCTCTCTATTGTCATCGAGTGCTACTGGTTGGAAAATTAAGCTTTCAGCATCAAACAGTGACTTAAAATCTGAGAGGCTCTTAACTAATCCTTTAGCTTCATACAATGGCAATGTGACATTCACAACATTTATGCCGACAGCTGATGTATGCGGATACGGGGGGCAAACTTTTGTGTGGGTAGTCAGAGGTATGACAGGCTCAGCACCACCCGTCTCATCATTGAAAGGAAAGCTGATTTTACAACTCTCCACCGGAGCCTTTGAAACAGTGGATTTATCAAGCGCATTAACTGGTCGTCAAGGGAGAAGAACCGGTACTGGCGACACTTCCAATGATGCACCTGTTGGGGGTTTTTCCGGAAGCACATCCAAAGATACTCCACCTGAACAAAAACCACCCAAAGGTGTCCCGAGAATTTTACAGATTAGGGAACGATGATATGAAAAATTACGGTTATTCACTTATTGAGCTTGTTGTTGTCGTTGGAATAATCGGCATTCTTCTATCGATTGGCAGTTTAAACTTTAACAAATGGCTGGTGAAAAACAATATTGAGAGGCAGGCCAATGAAATGTATATGGAAATTGCTGAAGCGCGCCAGTTAGCTTTGAATACAAGGCAAGCGCGCAGTGTCAGGTTCTCGACCAATAGCCTCGTTTTCAGGCGCTACAGTTCGGATGCCGATCTTGAATCAGGAGAGGGGGTTGAGGTCAAAACTAAAACGCTGCAATTCCCTATAGTTCATAGCAGTTGGGCTGATCCATCTGATAACCCCAATATCACTTCGGCAGATATACTTTTTACAACCAGGGGTATTATGGACCAAGTAACTCCCAATTCAATTTGTATATTTTCTGATGTCGACCCGTCTGCAGATGCAATTGTAATCGTTTATTCCAGAGTAGGTTTAGGGAAGATAAAATCACAGGGTTTAAAAGGAGTTGCCAACTGTGGTACAGCCAATATTGACATCAAATAAGGCCGGTTTCACTCTTATTGAATTACTGGTTTCACTGATAATAACAATGGTTGGGTTATTAGGACTTTTGGCCGCGATTAATCTATCTATTGCGACTAATATGGGCAATGAAATGCGTCTGCAAGCCGTTGGAATTGCCGAGGATGTGTTAAATCATGCCAAACAGCAGCCTTTTTCAAATACGAGCAGTTGGACAAAATCAACCAAGGTTGACGGCTTACCTATTAACAACCCGCCACAACATTATTTTGTACGAGGAATTGAGAAGGACTACTCTGTTACAAGGACTATAAACGGCTTCACGGACACGAAACAAATTATAGTTGGTGTATCCTGGTTATATAATAAACAAAGGCTTGAACACACCGTTTCAACGATTATGGGCAAAACATACGGTGATTAGCGATTATAAAATAAATTTTTATCGGAAAAAATGATGGCAATAAACAATAAAGGTTACAGTCTTGTGGAGTTGATTGTTGTGATGGCAATTTTTATGGCTGTTATCATAATTACTTCCGATGCATTTTTATCAATACAGCGCCATGCCGGCACGCAGTCCCGACTTGCCCAATCCAATATTGATGGAGTTATTGGTCTTGAAATACTCCGTTCTGATCTTGAAGCCGCCGGATATGGCTTGTTCTGGAGTGCTCCTACCGACAGCAGCGGTAATCCCATTGCCATTTCGTATGGGGATGCAACGAACAACGGAGAAGCAGACAATAACGCGCCTCAAAACTCTTACAATCTTACCGGTGAAGTTCCTTTCGCTGTGCAGAGTGGTAATGACATTTTTCTTAATGACAATAGTTTACAGCTTAACGGCACTGATTACCTGGTGCTACGCGGGATGACTCTCCCTCACAATGCGACTTCACAGCGGTGGAGCTATATGACACGGCGAATGACATTTGCCACAATTTCTTCAGCGACTCCTCAAACTCCTTTCCTTAAAAGAATACACAGCTGGGCAAACAACAACTTTACGGCAAAAGATAAAGTCATAGTTATTACCGGAACCGAGGACAAAGATCCTGCAAATCATAGAAAACTTGTTACAAACGGGACTACCTTTTTTACTTTATTCAGTGATTCCAACCTGGATCCATATCAGCCACCTCCGCCAACAATGCCTGCAGTCCCTCATGCTTTAACACTTGATTCACCGGCATATTTTATTTACGGAGTGCATGAAAAAAATACGGGCTCTAATGGCGATAAGCTGAGAATGCCGTATAATCGCGCTGATTATTATGTAAGGAAACCAAGTGGCGGAGTGAATAAAGTTCCACAACGCTGCGCACCGGATACCGGTACTCTTTTTAAGGCGGTTGTTGGCCACGCAAGTGGCACGCAATCAGAATACCCTCTACTCGACTGCGTGGCGGATTTTCAAGTGGTGTACACTCTTGATACTGGTGATGTACCTGCTTCTGGACTTGCATCTTTGAGTGCTGCTGATATTCGCAACCGGTTAAAAAACATCCAACTCTATATTCTAACGCATGAAGGCAAGAAAGATACCGGTTTTACCTATCCAGACCAGTCTATTGGAGTCGGCCCGGGTAATGGGATGACTTCTGGTACTGGCACCACACGCACATTTACACAATTCAGTACATCCAAGAAGAATTACAGGTGGAAGGTCTATAGGATTACTGCTGCTCCCAAAAATCTGTTGCCAGCACAAAAATAGGATATTTGATATGAGACTATTAAATAATCAAAACGGCATAGCACTGGTTACATCGCTCATGATGACACTGATCACGTTAGCTATGGTCATGGTATTATTGTCATATGTTATGCAGAGTATTAGAGCTACCGGAGCTACTAAGCGATATAAAAATACGCTGGAAGCTTCTTACGGTGGGACGGAATTGCTGGTAAAAGATTTAATGCCGTCATTTTTTAATTTTTCTGGTGCATCAACTGCAGGTTCCATTTCAGCTCTTAAAACGAAATATGCTTCAATAAATCTTGATTTTGTATCCGGGAATCCTTGTTTGAATCAAAAACTAAACAATCAGACTGATACCTGGACAGATGCCGTCTGCGGCGTAGGCAGATCTTCCACAAATCCCAAAGTCCTTCCAGATATAACTTTTGTCCTGAAATCTACCGTAGCGGGATTTCAAACCGCACCGGGATATAAAATATATGCAAAAATAGTAGACACTGCAGTTGTTGGTAATACTGAGAAATCCTCATTGGATTATTCATCCAGAAATCCAGGTGGAGACCGAAGTGACGGAAGTCCTAACCCTATTCCGAGTCTTTATACGATTGATCTTACTGGTGAACGAGAAACCAACCCTCTGGAAAAAACAATGCTTGAGATATTATATTCGTATTAATTCCGAAGAAGGAACAAGCGCGGTGTCAGGCTTGCGTAGTTGCTTTAATTTGACTGTTTAATATTGCGGGGACGCGGTACCTATTATCATCAATACGAACTGATATAACAGGTAGAATTAAGGGGCACTAGGGTCAGGTTAGACTTTCTGCCATTCTCTCCTTTTAACTCTCTTTTCTCCAATATCACACTACATCTCACCCAAACGGCGACCACGACTGCCGTTTCCTTTCCGGGGGTGGCCGACATTTATGCTTTAAATTCGTCCATTTTTTCAGCATTATTATTGACATCGCTCGTTCAGTTTGACTTTGCATATTCTGTTTGCTATTGTTTTTTCAGAGGTGGCGTATGGCGACGATAACGTTTGAAGTATACAAAATTCTTGAAAAGAAACTCGGCGAAGCTGAAGCCACTATTTATAGTGAAAGCAATCGACTCTGCTGTAAATGATATGGCTGTTCAAAAAAAACTTGAAGTGCGAGATGAGCTGGTTAAGGAGCTTGCAAGTAAGTCCGATTTGGCTGCTACTGAAGCAAGGTTAGATGGTAAGATGAAGCTTTACTTTGTGATTACCATAGCTATAATTCTTCTGACCAATTCAAAAGCTATGGACATTATCGGCAAACTGTTCGGTCTTATCAAATGATGACGAATCACATCCATATTGCCTTGCAGGTCGGCGATATCTCACTTTCCCGCGTTATGCAAAACCTCTCTTTTCGTTATACTACCTAGTACATTGGAACATTTAAATCTAACCCCCCTCAGTCCCCCCTTACCTAAGGGGGTAAGCTTTGAGGTCTCCCCTTAGATAAGGGGAGATTTAGAGGGGTTATTTGCGGAAATGCACGAAATTATAAGTGTTACACGGTACTAGGTTAACCGATGACTATCTTGACTCTGTTGCACAGCCTGATATCGTTGTTGTATGCGACCCTGAAATGATTGTTGGTTCCGTTTGACTTCGCATATTCTGTTTGATAGTGTTTTCACAGAGGTGGCTGATATAACGGCTAGAATTGAGTGGAGGCGAGGTATATCAGAGATACAATATCAAAGAATACTGGATCATTCATCCGGCAGAAATGACGGTGTTTGTTTACCATCTGAACGAATCAGGGGTCTATGGTTCTCCCAAGCGATACGCAGAGGGTGATAAGGTTCCGGTGTCGCTTCTGGGTGAGTTAGTGATTGATTTGGGGGAAGTGTTTGCTGAATAAATGAGGAGTACGCAATGCCGCAATTGAAACCAAACGAAAATGAGCGATACGGTTATGCCGACTATCTGACCTGGAACGATGGTAACCGTTGGGAACTGATTGGTGGTCAGGCTTTCTGCATGAGTCCAGCACCCATGAGGCAGCATCAGCTGATTTCAAAGCATCTGGAGCGCCAGTTAGACTCATATCTCTTGGATAAGCGTTGTGAAATGTACCATGCTCCGTTTGATGTCCGGTTTTTAGAAACAAAAGATGCTGTGGCCGATGATTATATTGACACAGTTGTTCAACCGGACATCATTGTTGTATGTGACCCTGAAAAGCTTGATGACAGGGGGTGTAAAGGATCGCCCGATCTGATTATTGAGATTCTTTCTCCAGCAACATCAAGAATGGACATGACAGTAAAATTTGATTTGTATCAGCGCTTTGGTGTTAAGGAATACTGGATCGTACATCCAAATGATCAGACCGTTCTTGTTTTTAAGCTGTTGCTGGAATCCGGTTTGTACGGTGTACCAGAGCGTTACTCCGCTGAAGATACCATTTTTGTTTCTTTACTGGGAGATCTGAAAGTAGACCTCACAAAGGTGTTTTCAAGGTAGGTAAAAATTTGGGCCACTCACCGGTTTACGACAACCACTACTTTTTTAACCGCCGAAAAATGCTGATAGACGCAAAAAAATCACCTGATTCGTTCTAATCTTTCGCTTCACAGATTGTCTTGCCGGAAATGCTCTATCCGGCATCCAGTTTACAGTGACTTAACTGCTGGATTCCGGCCAGAAGCCTGCCGGAATGACAGTTGCGGCAAATTAGAACGAATCACAATATAATTTGTCTATTATGCATAATTATACGAAATTATCTTGACATGATCCTAAATTATAGTAAATGTCACTTTAACCATATTTTTTTAGGGACATTGTATTCTATGAAAAATAAAAACAGAGTGAAGTCCATTCGAGAATCCAGATTGTTAAGCAAGTCAGAACTTGCCCGCAATGCTGGAGTATCTGTTTTGACCATTGCTCGTGTTGAGCGTGGTGAAGAGTGCCGTATGGAAACCATGAGGAAAATTATTCTGGCATTGGGTTACTGCTTGGATGATAAAGCCAAAGTATTTCAGGATCAGGAATAACGGGACTGGATATGTTTCTTTTTAATAAGAAAAAAGATTATATAGGAATAGACATCGGCTCAAGCTCCGTTAAAATTGTGCAACTCAAGGACAATAACGGTTTTTACCAGTTGTTGAATGCCGGAATTTTCCCTTTACCACCAGAAGCGATTGTTGACAACACGCTTATGGATAGCGCTGCAATCGTTTCAGTAATTAAAAATCTTGTGTCAAGTCTTGGCATTAAGACCAGGGATGTTGTCTGTTCCATCTCCGGAAACTCAGTAATTATCAGGAAAATTGTGCTGTCAACAATGCCGCAGGAGGAGTTGGAAGAACAAATATCCTGGGAAGCGGAACAATATATTCCATTTGATATCAACGATGTAAACATGGATTTTCAAATTTTGTCGCCTGACAATAATGATCCTGCAAAAATGAATGTCCTGCTCGTGGCAAGCAAAAAGGAAATTATTAACGATTATGTATCCGTCTTTGGCGAGGCTGGCATGCATCTATCCGTTGTTGATGTTGACGTTTTTGCCGTTCAAAACGCTTTTGAAGCAAATCATGACGTTAGTTCCGAAGAAATAATTGCTCTGGTAAATATTGGTGCCAGTATCATGAATATCAATGTTATCAAGGATGGTATTACGTTATTCACTCGCGATGTACAGATGGGTGGAAATCTTTATACTGAGGAAATTCAGAAGCAGATAGGGATTAGTCGTGAAGATGCCGAAATGGGAAAATTGCTCGCGATTGAGACTGCTAACAAGCCGCTTCTCAATGTCATTTCAAAGGTTAATGAAACAATTACTCAAGAAATCAGGCGTTCGCTCGATTTTTATAATTCGACAGCAAGCGAAAGTAGAATATCCGGCGTGTTTATTTGTGGTGGCTGTTCCAAGATTTTTAAACTTATAGACACAATTTCTGAGAAAATCGGATTGCCTGTTGAAAAGCTTAATCCCTTTGCAAAAATAAAATATAATGAAAAAGATTTCGACCCTGAATACCTTCAGGAAATCGCCCAGTTTATGGCTGTACCGATTGGGCTTGCAATCAGGAGGGTAGGGGATAAATGATAAAAATCAACCTATTACCCTTACGGGCATCCAGAAAAAAAGAAACTGCTATCCAGCAGCTGGTTATTGCAGGTTTTGTCGTTGTAGTGATAGCACTTATTGTTACATCTCTGTATGTTGTCAAGCGAATTCAGGTTGCGACTGCTACGGAGGACATCACTTCTGCGAATAATAAAATTACTGAGCTGAAAGCAAAAATAGGTAAACTTGAAGAGCTTAAAAATCTGAAAGAACAGGTTAGAAAAAAGCTTGATGTGCTTGCCCAGTTACGAAAGAACAAAACCGGCCCGGCGCAGCGGTTGGCAACGTTAAGCGATCTTACACCTGAACAACTCTGGCTTACAAACTATAGTGAATCTGGCCAGGAAGTCAGGATATCGGGAATTGCGTTAAATGAAGATATTATTGCTCAGTTTATGAAGTCACTTGAAGCATCCAATGATTTTATGGCAGTAGAATTGGTTGTGTCTGAACAGACGGTTGTTGCCGATACCAAATTGAAAAAATTTGATATTACAATGAAGTTAGAAGTAGCGATAACACCTGCTGCTCCAGAAAAAAAATAATGCATGACTTTCAGGTGGTCTAGAATATGGATCAAAATATAGAGAAAATATTTAAGCTCCCGAAGAAACAGAAAATTTTGCTTCTTGTGGTAGTTTCCATTCTTGAAGCAGCCGCTTTAGTGTGGTTTTTATATATTCCAAAACATAATGAACTTGAAGGTCTGAAAGCCAAACTGGCCCAGTTGCAAGGCGAAATCACTGAAAAAACAAGAATTGCCAATAATCTCCCCAAGTTAAAGTTAGAATATGAAAAATTGAATCAGGAGTTAGCTCAAGCACTGACGGAGTTGCCGAATTCGAAAGAAATCCCGACATTATTGACCAGCATAACGACGACTGGTAAATCATCAGGGCTCGATTTTCTTACTTTTCGCCCGAAACCGGAGGTTCCAAAGGATTTTTATGCAGATGTACCGGTAGATATAATTGTTGCCGGATCATACTTCAGTGTTGCAAACTTTTTTGCCGCGGTAGCAAACCTGCCACGTATCGTTAATATTACCAATGTCGCATTTTCAGATATCAAGAGTGTAAATAATCGCATGATGACAAAAGTTACATGTCTCGCGACCACTTTCCGGTTCCTCGATAAGAAAGAGATCAAGGATGATAAAAAAGCTGCCCAAAAGAAATAGATTTTTATCAAAATCCGCTGTAATTTTGTTCTGCACTTTTCTGTTAACAGCGTGCAGCAAAGATCAGCCGGTTACCCCGACTCCTGCACCTGCAAAGCCTCCGCAAGCAGCTGCAGCTGTGCCAAAACCAATTCAAAACGTTACCAGTTCAGTATCACGCATGCCTTCTCCGCCAGTAAACCAATTTGACTTCAGTAATAAAAAAGATCCTTTCAAGCCCTTCATTTTAGTTAAGGCTGAATCAAAAAAAACATTTGAATCGATAAAAAAAGAGAAGCATGATTCCCTGCCTATTCACAGTTTTGATGTAAATCAATTCAAGCTCATAGGTATTGTTTCCGGCGGCCGTGAAAACAGGGCAATGGTTACTGATCCGGGTGGAAAAGGCTATGTGTTGAAAGTTGGTATGACCATAGGAAAGAACGATGGCACGGTTGTTTTAATTAATGCCAATGGTGTTGATGTTGTGGAACAGTTTAAGGATGAAAGCGGGAAAACCCGTAAAGAAACTATAAAACTTATCCTTCCAAGGAAGCAATAAGGAGTTCCGCATGAAATGGAAGATTCATACAGTGAAAAATTTGCTATTGACTATCTCAATAGGGGCGGTCTGTTTTGTTTCAGTGCCTCTAACCGCCGTTAGTGCTGAACTGTCAAAGGCAGCACAAACTGTCCGAATAGAGTCAGTTAATTCGACGGGTGAAGGTGTCAAAACTGAATTAATAATTAAGCTTACTTCACCGGCTACATACACCAGTTACAAAACAATATCTCCGTTGCGGCTGGTTATGGACTTTTCCCAGGTTTCTCAGGGGAATATCTCTGAGCCGATACAGGTAAATAAAGGAAATTTCAAGACGGTAACTGCATATCGCTTTGATACTGATGCTGGTGTTCTGACGCGTTTAGAAATAGGGCTTGTGAGTGATGGCGACGCAGTGATCTCAGCGCATCCTTCTAATCCCGGTGAATTAAAAATTGCATTTCCTCAATTGGCTGCCAGCGAACTGTCCGCAGGTTCAGAAACCGCCGTGAGTAATGTGGTTGCTGCTGTCGCGCCTGCGGTTGCAGCTGTCGAGGCTGCGCCAGTAGCCGCCATTGATGTTTTAACCAGGACGCTAACGTCAATTACTGTAAAAGACAACACGATAGTTTTTGCTCTCGATGGCGGTTCCGGCGATTTTAAAACCTTCAGGCTCAACAATCCTGAGCGTTTTGTTGTAGATTTAATGAATGTAAAAAGTGGGTTATCGACCAGGCTGTTACCCTTGAATGCTTCAGGTATTGCTTCAGCGCGTATCGGACTTTATCCGGACAAGGTGCGTGTTGTTCTTGATGCTGTAAACGGCAGTTTTCCCGAAGCTTCTGCTGCAAGGAGTGATTCAGGAGTTATTATTACTCTTGACGCTAAACCACTGATGACTCCGGAAACCAAGCCCGAAGGAAAACCTGCTGTCGTAAAACAAGCGGTTCCGGAAATACAACCGGCTGTGGTTGCCGATAAAACAATCAAGTCCTTTGGCCATTCAACAGTTGAGATGATTGACTTTCAGGTTATAGATGATATTTCGAGAATTACAATCAAGGTAAATGGAGATATTAACGTTGAGCCACCGCTCAAAACACCCGGGTATGTCAGCCTGACAATTAAGAATACAACGTTGCCTAAAAATCTGCAGCGCTCGCTTGAAACGCGCAATTTTATCTCTCCTGTTTTGCGTATCACACCTCTGGCTGTTAAAACAAAGAAGGGTACAGACTCCAAAGTACGTATTGCGACTCGCGTAGCATCCCCTTTTGAATATCGTCAGGAAGGGGACATGATATTTATCGACTTTAAGCATCCGGAAGGGATGAATGGAGATAAGCTTTTTATTGAAGCAACGGATTATAAAAAAGCATCTGCGCGACAAAAAACGGAACCAGTCCCTGATAAAGATTTCTCAACTGATTTGTCACCGGCACCGGATTCAGCCTTCAAATCTTCCGGTACGTCAGGAGGTTATAAGGGGCGTAAAGTAACTCTTGAATTTGCAGATGCCGAGGTACGAAAAATATTTCAGTTGCTTGCCGAAGTCAGTAACAAAAACTTTGTACTTGGTGATGATGTAACCGGGACAATCAGTATTAAACTGGTAAATGTTCCGTGGGATCAGGCTCTTGATATCATACTGGACACTAAAAACCTCGATAAACGTGAAGATGGCAATATCCTGCTGATCAAAGGTAAGGGAAAGTTCAAATCGCAGGCTGAAGAAGACCTGGAAATTAAAAAAACAGCCGCAAAGTCAATTGAGCTTAAAACAGAGACGTTTTCAGTTAATTATGCTGACCTTGCCGCGATAACGTCACAATTTGAAAAATTAAAAACTCCTGACAGAGGGCAGATCGCTTCTGATGCTCGTACAAGTAAGGTGATTGTTAAAGATACTCCTCAAGCACTGAATGATATGAGAGTTTTGCTTAGTCAACTTGATCTTCCTGAACGTCAGGTTATGATCGAAGCTCGAATCATAGAAGCAACGTCTTCATTTAGCCGCAGTCTGGGAGTCAGTTGGGGTGTCCATTACCGTGATGGCTCTGCATCAGTTATGAATATCAATTCGATGGATACATCTTTTGGCGGTTTAACTTCGGCACCTCCTGTTGTCGGTATTGCTGCGGCCTCTGGTGCAGCAATGGGCATCTCTTTCGGAAAACTCGCAAGCAATCTCAAGGTGGATGCGCGCCTTAATGCTGCAGCCGGAGCAGGTATGATAAAAATAATTTCATCACCAAAGGTTGCAACACTCAACCATAAACCGGCAAAAATATCACAGGGGCAACAGATACCCTATCAGAATACAACGTCGACAGCCGGTGCTGTTACCGCCTTTGTTGCGGCAACTCTGTCACTTGAAGTTACCCCTCATATCAATGCGAACGGCACCATAATGATGAAAATTGATGCAAAAAATGATGCTCCCGGTACCGGCAGTCCTCCGCCGATCAACACAAAGCAGGCGACAACGGAGATGTTATTGCGCGATGGTGAAACGACTGTTATTGGCGGAATATTTGTTGACAGTGACACAGAAGGTGATGATGGCGTGCCGTTCCTGATGGACATTCCTTACCTTGGAAAACTGTTTAAGTCTAATACAAAGACTAAGATAAAAACAGAACTGCTTATTTTTATTACGCCGCGCATACTGGATTCAGTTTAACTAAATAATTAGCTTATGAGTGCTCTTACCCAACATACTTTTTCACCTCAAGATTACCTCGAATGGGAAGCCAATCAGGAGTACAAAAGTGAATACTTTGCTGGTGAAGTTTTTGCTCAGGCAGGTGCTTCGTCAACACATACGGAAATAGCCGGTAATTTGTTTGCACTCTTCCATGCGCATCTTAAAGGCAAACCATGCCGTGCGTATATTGCTGATATGAAGTTGCGTGTCTCTGAAGTGGACGCCTTTTTTTATCCGGATGTCATGGTGACATGTGACCAGCGTGATCGTGACACAGACATGTATAAGCAGCACCCGGTGCTTATTGCCGAGATTCTTTCCGAAAGTACCGCCGACTATGATCGCACCTTCAAGTTCGCCTGCTATCAGAAAATTGCATCATTACGGGATTATTTGCTGATAAGTCAGGATGTTTATTCTGTTGAACATTTTCGCCTGAATGACAACGGTGAGTGGGTGCGCAGAGTCAACACACGTAATGATGTATTTCATCTTGACTGCATAAACCTTGATGTTGCGGTGTCAGATGTGTATGCGGATGTTGATGGAGTTGTGACCCTGGAAGAAAAATTCCGGAGATAGGCAAGGTATGCCACTTGCACTTAAAAATAATTGCGAAAAATGGACATACGCAGATTACCTTACCTGGGATGACGGTAAACGATGGGAGCTGATAGATGGAGTTGTTTATCCTTTAAGCAGCTCTCCAGGAACGTTACATCAGCGTGTTTCCGGTGGTCTGGGCGTTCAATTTGGAAATTTTTTTGCCGGTAAAACTACCGAGGTGTTTTTTGCCCCCTTTGATGTTTGTCTCATTGATAAACCAACTGTTCCGGATAACGAGATAACAACAGTGGTTGAGCCTGATCTGATTGTTATTTGTGATCGGACCATGCTTGAGGAACGTTGTTGTATGGGTGTTCCTGACCTACTGGTTGAAATATTGACAGCAGAGTCTGCAGCCCATGATCTTAAGACAAAGTATGATTTGTATCAGCGCCACGGTGTGAATGAATACTGGATTGTTCACCCTGAAGAACAGGCGGTGATGGTGTTTAAAATTGGAGAAGATGGCACGTATGGCAGACCGGAGCGTTATGCCGGGGATGATACGGTTGCAGTACCGTTTTTTGGAGATTTGAGTATTGATCTGAAGAGTGTTTTTGCAGAGTAATTACTTCTCGTTTTGTTTATTTATTCATGTTGGAAGTATAAGGAGATAGTATGCTAAAGCAGACTGCGCGGTTCCTCTTAACTACCTTGGTATTTTCTGCCACAGTTGTTGGCTGTGGAAGTGTTGATGAGAATTCTGGTTCAATATCTTTAACTGCTCCAACGTATTCAAATGGAGTAGTTACTGCAAATGCAACATATAAACCCTCGACAGGTGTTGCGTTACCAAACCAAAAAATTACATTTTACTGGCATACTATTGGCCAATCATCAGGTACTGTAGTTTACCCGCCAAAAGATTCATATACGGATAGTAATGGTTTAGCGCCAAGTGAATTAACACTTCCATCTCCGCGCACTGAAGCATTGATTGTCTATGTAAAGGCCGGAACAGGTAATCTTATAACAGGTGTACAGTCTGTAAATGCTCCGTAGAGGCATTTCTGTTTTTCCGTTTATTCTTCTGATGGTACCCGGAGGCTTGTATGTATTTAAAGAATCTAATAGTTGCATTTCTCTGTATGGTGATCCTTTCTGGATGTAGTGGCTCACAAACAGATTCTTCATCTCTCAGTGCAAAGCCTAAGTTAAATGCCAAACTGGTCGGATCTGAGTTACAGGTTTCTGCTGCGACTGATGATCAATCTAATCCAAGATTGGTTTATTTGCCTGACAAACAGTTGTATTTTGTTACTTGGGAGGATTATCGTAACAGAAACTCTACTGGTGCGGATATTTATGGGCAGTTTCTAACAGGAGATGGTGTTGCATGTGGTTCTGAAGTACTACTATCAAAAGATGGAGCAGGTGTGGCTCTGTACGGTAACCAAACGCTTCCAGATGTTGCGTACCGTCAGGATAAAATTACTCCTGCTTCAAGTAATATCGTCGTTATCTGGCAAGATTCAGTTGGTACAATAGCAAGTGGGTATCTGCGTTTTGCCAATTTGTCTGCTTTACCAACTGCGCTCGCATGTGGAACCGGCCCAACGGTAAGTGCTGCTGTTACAATGGATTTCAAACAGATGCAGCAATACAAAGGTACAACTGACAGGTCTACAACTGTAAGAGTTATGAATGGTGATTCTATTGCAGCAACCAATCTTATTCCGTATGTCGTGCCAGGTTCCGTATCCATCACCGGATCTTATACTAAAGATGTCGGACCACCGGCAACAACGGTAACTGTCAATGCAACGGATGATGGTGCTTCAAATATTATAGGTGCTGGTTTAAATATAGGTGGTATAGGTGGTAGTAGTGTTAAATATAATACCGGTGCATTATCAATTGTTCTTGCATACATTATCCCTCTGGGAGCAGCACCTGCCGATCTTTCCGTAAATTATCAGACATATGCAACATCACCGACAGATAGAACGGACCAATTACTATCCAGAAAATCCCCACGTATCGGCTACGATTCGGTCAGAGATGAATTCTGGACAACCTGGGTTGAATCACGAAACACGAATAACGTTTCCAGTGTTACCTGCTTCGGTGTGCCTATAACATGGCAGTTTGGTGATTCAAATCTGATTGGTTATGCACGGATCAATAAAGATGGCACGAATTTTAATGCCAATGGCCTTGGAGTGACTGGTTCAGATATTTACAGGAATGAAAATATAGAAGGTCATCGTACTTTTTTCAACAGACTTGTTGCCCATTCGGGGACTAGTGACTCGGAGATATACGAATTTGAATATTTCACAAATATCAATAGCCCGGTTGTATCATCTGACCCCACATCTCCGGAAACTTTTATCGCATGGGAAGGTACAAGTAACACTGGAACGATAACCTGTACATTGGATACAACTACCAAGGCTATCAAAAGTACCTTTACAACCAAAAATAACCAGGATGGTCTTGTACATATTTACGGCTTGTTTGATAAATATGTTCTGTTATCAAATACTTATTCACCATGGATTGATTTTCAAAATACGGCATCAGGTACCAATCCGGCCATAGCGGTTGATGACACCAGCAGTCCTCGAAAGTTCCTAGTTGCCTGGGAAGATATGCGCGGTGGATCAAACACAAAAATCTACGGTCAGCTTATTAATTCTGGTGGTGGTCTGTACAACAGTAATCGTATCATTTCCTTTCAGGATAGTGCTGGTTCAGGATCAAATGACGCTGTAATTGTGAATTCACGTCAAACCAGGCCGACGGTCAGCTACGACGCTGTCAATCAGCGCTATTTTGTTATGTGGCAGGATGAAAGAAACAGTTCTACCTCAATGGCAAATATTGACCTGTTCGGCCAGTTTGTTAACCTTGATGGTTCCTTGAGTGGAGCTAATTATTCCATATCTTCTGCTGCAAGTAATCAGCTCGCTCCTGCTATAGCGTATGATCCTTATTTTAAAAGGTTTCTTGCTGTCTGGAAGGATGCGCGCAATATTAACCCTCCCGGCACTTCAGCGTCCGACATCTACGGGCAACTTTTTTCAATCGGTCAACCCCAGATGACCCTGCTCACTGATACCACTCCACAATTGCAACTTATACCTGCAGTGCATGATTTTGGTGCTGTTGCATCAGGCGTATGGAGATTTGTTGTTAAGAATACCGGAGATACAACGCTGGTGGTTGACAAGATTGTTCAGTTGCCGGCCACTCCTTTTTCCATTGCACCAACTAATGCCGCTACATTGGCTCCAGGTTCGTCTGCTACCTATACGGTAACATTCGCACCTACGTCATCAGGAACTTATAACAGTTCATTTACCCTTACATCAGATGGTGGTAATCAAACTGTTTCCTTAGGTGCTTCTGGCATAATTGCCGCCCCTTTAGCAATCACAACACCCACTGCTTCTGCGTGGCCCAATGCAAGTGCCAGCGGCTCATACAGCATACAGCTGGTGGCTGCCGGCGGTTATACACCACTAGCCTGGAGTGCAACAGGCCTTCCAGCTGCGCTTTCAATTACCTCAACTACCGATAGCACCGCTACCATCTCCGGAACGAATCTGACTTTGGGTGATTACAGCATAGTCGTTACGGTAAAAGATGGGTCAACTCCTGCGGCGATATCTACCCGGAACTTTACTTTAAAAGTAGGTTCTGATATCAGTATCGGTACTACTCCTCTCAGCACCTGGACGCAGAGTGTAGACTACTTTATTTCGCCAGTACATTCGCTCTCGTCAACAGGTGGAATAGATCCAGTAGCGTGGATGCTTCTTGCCGGTTCCGGTGCGTTGCCGCCTGGATTAACATTGGGGAGCGATGGCAATATTCGCGGCAGTGCTACATCGAGCGGGTCATATGGCTTTACTGTCATTGCCACAGACAGCGCTTCTCAATCTTCACAGGCTCCTTTTTCTATAACAATAAACCCGGTTCCTGTTATAACTACATCGTCACTTTCTTCGGGTGTTATTGGTTCTGCGTACAGCCAACGTCTTGATATGACAGGAGGTACGACACCAATTATATGGTCACAATTGGGCGGGCTTCCACCTGGTTTGCAGTTCGATGCCGCAACAGGGACTGTTTCAGGTACTCCGACAAATTCCGGAAGCTATGACCTGACTTTTTCAGTAACAGATGGCGCAGGTTACATTGCTTCTAAAACTCTGAATTTAACAGTTTATCCGACTTTCTCAATTGCTACGCCGTCTACGGGAGCAGGTTCTCCACCTCCAGCTGTTGTTGGAACTGCATATAAGAGTTTTACATTCAAGTCAAATTTTGGGGGTACTGCACCTTATTCCTGGGTTGTAGTCAGCGGAACGTTGCCTGCCGGGCTTTCCATCAATCAGGATACGGGAATTGTTTCTGGTACTCCGACAGCAGCAGGTGATTATACTTTTAATTTAAAGGCTTCTGATGCCAATGGAATTTTTGCTACAAAAACTTTTCTCGTTTCTGTAATTGATGCTGGTTCAGGCGTAAATCTGCAGTTGTATGGATCAACGAATGCTGTTGTAAGTGGCTTTTCAACTTTACAGGCAGCTAGCCTCACCGGCACTCCGGCTAATATTAACATATCAAGTACTACTCAGATGAAGATCAATAATTTGACATCGGGAGAAACAATAAATATTGCTGCCTCTTTTGTGTCTATTCCAAGTAACCCTCTGTTCTTTATAGTAAATGGTTCTACCTGGACGCAATTTACTCCTGATTCTGTAATCAAGAACACGATATTTTACCAAATTAAAGATCGTTCATCTGCAATAGATAACGATCCGCTTGCTTTGAGAGATGAAAATTCAAATGCCAGTATTATTGAAAGTATCGTTGTTGTAGCCACTTCAGGTACACCTTCATCCGGGTCTTCAACGATGGGAACGGTTTCTTCCTCAGGCGGCGGTAGCGGTTGTTTCATCGCCACAGCAGCCTACGGCAGCTATCTCGACCCGCATGTCATGGTGCTGCGTCACTTCCGCGACGATGTCCTGCTGCAATCTCAGGCCGGTACTGCGTTTGTGAAGTTCTACTACAAGCACAGCCCGCCGATTGCTGATTTCATCGCACAGCACGATACTTTGCGGCTACTGTTCCGCTTTGCCTTGACACCACTGGTTTTCGGCGCAGAATATCCGCTTGCTTCAGGTCTCCTATTTGCTTTAGCTGCAGCCTGGTACATCAGGAGACGTCTGGACACGAGGGTTCAAACTGAAATGGTACATCAAGTGGGGTAGGGCGTATTATAACACAAGAGATTTTAATAGGTTGAGTTTCAAAAACGCTGGGTAGAGCAGAGAATAATTGGAGAGTTGAGTGACACAGGAAAGGGTTGAATATCGTGTTCACGCATTGCAGCGTATGTGGCAACGATCAATTACACCAAAAGAAGTATCAATTGTATTAACAGAAGGCGCGGTTTTAGAGGAATATTTAACTGATACGCCATACCCAAGCAGGTTGCTATTTGGTGTGGTAAATAATAGACCATTACATATAGTGGCGGCATATAACGATGAAGAAGAAACTATTGTCGTGGTTACCGTATACCAACCTGATTTGTTGAACTGGAAATCTGGTTTCAGGGAGAGACGAAAATGAAGTGTGTTATTTGTAAACATGGTGAAACAAAATCTGGTTTCGCTACTGTTACATTTGCTTCAAAAGAATCTACTATTGTGGTAAAAAGAGTCCCTGCAGATATTTGTCAGAACTGTGGTGAGGAGTATGTCTCAAGCAATATAGCGTCGGACCTTTTTATTTCAGCTGAGGAAGCCACCAGCAAAGGCGTAGAATTGGATGTGCGTCATTACCTTATGGCGGCTTGATTTTATTTAGAAATTTATTTTTATACGTTAAAGGGCAAATCAAACCTCCGGGGTAATCAAAACCCCGGAGGTTTTTTCATGACTCTCAAAATCGCCTGTGCTAGAATTTTAACCGGTTGGAGATAGCGCAAAAAACCAGTAAAGGTGAAGTTTATGACAACATCGCCAAGATTTAAGGATAACGTACGTTTCACATATGCCGATTATCTAACCTGGCCGGATGATGAACGCTGGGAACTGATTGATGGTGAGGCTTACTGTATGAGTCCTGCACCAGGGAGCAGGCACCAAGATGTGTCACGTGAACTTCTGGTGATCATTGCACAATATCTGAAAGGGAAGCCGTGTAAAGTCTATGGCGCTCCATATGATGTGCGACTTCCTGAAAATACAAATACGAGTGATAATTATATTGAAACAGTAGTTCAGCCCGATATCGTGGTGATCTGTGATCGTAACAAACTCGATGATAAAGGGTGCAAAGGCGCGCCCGATCTGGTTATCGAAATTCTTTCCCCCGGTACGTTAAAAATGGATATGCAGAACAAGTTTTTTCTCTATCAGAGAGTGGGAGTCAAGGAATATTGGCTGGTACATCCATCAGACAAGACAGTATTGGTATTTCGTCTCAACAATCAGGGGGAGTATGGTCGTGTTGATATGTATGCAAGCGAAGACACTGTATCTGTTCCGCTTTTGGGAGAGTTAAAAATTGATTTGAATGAAGTTTTTGCCGAATAAGTCGTGGTAAAATTTAATTGACACGTATACGCCCCTGAGTTCACTATTGGCCCCCCGTTTGGAGTGCGGCAGCCCGTCCCTTTTAACCTGTGTGGATCTATTTCAAGGAGTTATCTGCATGTATTCGGCACTGCAGGGCATATGTGACCCTGCGCTGGTGGCACTCATCGCCGCGCTGGTACTTGGTTGTGCCGGAATTCCGGGGCTGTTTCTGCGAAAACCGGGCACCGGGCAGATTGTTGCTGCTTCGGCATCCATTCTTGCTGCTCTGGCCGGTGTTCCCGCCGCACTGCTGCTACTCTTCAGAAATACAACTTCGTCCTATCAGCTCCAGTGGAACCTGCCCTTCGGCCCGTGTGACATTGTTATTGACCCGCTTTCCGCATTTTTCCTCCTCTCTGTCTTTCTTGTGTCAGCCGCCGGCTCACTCTTTGCCGTCGGCTATTGGCCCGCAGCTGCACATTGTACCACCGAACGCGGCCTCACCTTTTTCTATGGCTTGTTGGCCTCTTCCATGGCGATTCTTCTTACTGCCCGCAACGGAGTCTTTTTTATAATGGTGTGGGAAATTATGGCGCTGTCCGCCTACTTTCTCCTCGTGACGGAACATGAACGGGAGGAGGTCAGGCGTGCCGGGATCGTGTACCTCATTGCGACTCATATAGGCACAGCAGCCCTGTTTGTCTATTTTTCGCTGATGGCGGCCCAGACCGGCTCATTTGTGCTTCCTGCGGCCGGCTCTCTCTCGGCATTTTCTCCGTTTGCCACGCTTATGGCAGTGACGGCGTTTATCGGTTTTGGCGCGAAAGCGGGCATCATGCCGTTTCATATCTGGCTCCCCTCGGCCCATGCCAATGCCCCAAGTCACGTCTCTGCAGTTATGTCCGGTGTCATGCTGAAGATGGGGCTATACGGAATCTTTCGTACACTGACTTTTTTTCACGATCCACCACTGCTCTGGGGGGCGATTCTGACTGTCTGTGGAATCAGTTCTGCGCTGCTGGGGATTGCCTTTGCAGTGGCACAGCGGGACATGAAACGTCTGCTGGCCTGCAGCAGTATTGAGAACATCGGCATCATTACAACCGGCCTCGGAGTTGCCATGCTGGGGGTCTCCAGTCACAATACGACACTGATGTATCTCGGCATGGCGGGTGCGCTGCTCCATACTCTCAATCACAGCTTATTCAAGCCATTGCTGTTTCTCGGTTCCGGAGCCGTTATCCATGCCAGTGGTACGCGGGAGATGAATCTGATGGGTGGGCTTGGCAAAAGTATGCCACGAGTTGCTGCGCTTTTTTTTGCCGGAACGGTAGCCATCTGCGCGATTCCTCCGATGAACGGTTTTGTCAGTGAATTTCTGCTTTATCTCGGATTTTTCAAACAATTAAAAGCAGGCAGTCTGACCTCGCTGGTACTTCTGGCGCCATTACTGGCTTTAGTTGGCGGCCTGGCCGTCGTGACTTTTACCAAGCTGTATAGTTCGGTGTTCCTCGGCACCCCTCGCACGCCTGCTGCGGCTCATCCTCACGAAGCGGGGTTGACGATGCTGCTGCCGATGGCCGTTTTCGCTCTGCTCTGCCTGCTGATCGGGGTTGCTCCACAGTTGGCTCTGCGTCTCGTTTCCCCTGCGGTTGAGGCGTTCTTTCCGCAGATGTCGTCAACTGGTGTGGCCGCTGAATATGGTGCCATTTTGGGTCGTCTCTCTCTGGCCGCTCTGCTTCTCTTTTCGGCGGCGGTTATCGCTGCGCTGCTCTGGTGGTGGCGACTGGGGAAACATGCGGTTTCTGCCGCTTCAACCTGGGGATGTGGCTATCAGCGGGTGTCGGCACGCATGCAGTACAACGGGACGTCGATTTCCGAGCTTGCCGTTTCTGTTTTCAATGGTATTATGCGCCAACAGGTGGAGCGACCGATTCTGGACGGGCTTTTTCCCGGCAGTTCGCGCTGCAGTGACACCCCGACAGAAACTTTTCTGGAACGGATGATTGTTCCGCTATTTACCGGAGCCGGAGCTCTCTTCGGTTTTCTGCACCGCCTGCAGCATGGTTTGATGCATATTTACATGCTCTATATTTTTGCCACGCTTTTCATACTGATGCTGTGGGCAAACTGAAGCGTTCCCGGGAGCGACCATGACAAACAGCATTATCCATATATTACTGGCACTCACCATGCCGCCGCTGCTGCTCGGAGTAATCGGCAAGACGAAAGCCGCATTTGCCGGGAGAGTCGGTGCGCCGTTTCTGCAGCCGTATTACGATATATTCCGTCTGTTGCAGAAAGGGACCGTCTTCAGTACGACTACCACCTGGGTGTTTCGTGCCGGTCCGATTGTCGCGCTCGCAACTACCGCGGTTGCCGCACTGTTAGTCCCGTTTGGCGCACATCCGGCTCCGGTCTCTTTTGATGGCGACATGATCCTCTACGCCTATCTGTTTGCCCTGGGGCGTTTTTTTACCATGTCCGCGGCTCTGGACACCGGTTCAAGTTTTGAAGGGATGGGCTCTGCCCGCGAGGCGACCTATTCTTGCCTTGCCGAGCCGACCCTGTTTTTTGCCTTGATCACCCTGTCGCGTCTCTCCGGTTCATTTTCACTCTCCCCGATGCTGGTTAACATCAGCCTCAACGTCTGGCTGAATGCCGGTGCTGCGTTGCTGCTCCTGGTCGGTGGCATGTTCATCGTTTTGCTGGTAGAAAACTGCCGTATTCCGTTTGACGATCCAAATACGCATCTGGAACTGACCATGATCCACGAGGTTATGGTGCTTGATCACAGCGGTCCCGCTTTTGGCATTATTCAGTATGCTGCAGCGCTCAAACTGTTTGTGCTCGGGGCCTTTTTTGTCCATCTGGCACTGCCGTATGCGACCGGTAAGCCGCTGCTCGATTGGGGGCTTTTCATTATTTCCATGCTGGAGCTGGCCGTTGTCATCGGGATTGTCGAATCGGTCATGGCGCGCCTGCGTCTGATTCGTATTCCGCAACTGCTGGTTGCCGCGTCTATTCTGGCGGCGTTTTCTACTCTGCTGGTCATCAGGTGATGCCATGTTTTCTATAGCCGATCAACTTCTTGTGCTGGTGCTGCTGATAAACTTTATCTCGCTCGGCACCAGCCGTCTGATATTTTCTATCCGGGCAGTAGCGACTCAAGGCGTCATCCTTGGCATCCTGCCCGGTTTAATGCATCCGTTTTCCTGGCATCTGGTCGCAATTACTGTTGTTATAATTGCGGTTAAGGGTTTTGTGATCCCGCTGCTGCTCAGTCGTGCCGTCCGTTCTGCCGAGATCAAGCGCGAGTTTGAACCGTTTCTGGGCTATGTGCCGACGCTGCTGCTTGGCGCGGTCTTTACGGCCCTCTCGTTCGGTTTCGCCGGAAAACTGCCGATGCTTCCGGAACACCAGAATTACATGTTTGTCCCGGCATCAATCGCCACTCTGATGACCGGTTTTCTTGTCCTGACTACGCGACGAAAAGCGATTTCGCAGGTTATCGGCTATCTTGTCATGGAGAACGGCATCTTCATCTTCGGCCTGCTGCTGGCAGGGGCGATGCCGGTCATGGTTGAAGCGGGGGCGCTGCTCGATCTGCTGGTCGGCACTTTCGTCATGGGGATTGTTATCAATCAGATCAGCCGTGAGTTCTCCTCGCTGGATACCTCGCTTCTGACCTCGCTGAAAGAGGAGTAGTATGATGTTTACTGCCCTGATACTGCTCCCGCTGGCCGGTGCCGTTGTAACCTGGCTGATCCCGTATGACCGGCTGCGCCCCAAAGTGCTTGCTCTCTTTACCTTTGCCCACCTGGGCCTTACCATACAACTCCTGTCATTTACCCCACCCGAATCAGCCGGTGGCTGGTTTCACCTCGATGCCCTCGGAAAAATCGTGCTTCTCAGCACCAGCGTTCTCTTTTTTACCTGTGCGCTCTACTCGATCGGCTACTTATTCTATCGTCGCGAACGCTCCAACCGCGTGCTCTGTATCGGGCTTCTCGTCTGTCTTTCAGCGGCTTCACTGGTTACCATTACCCACCATCTGGGACTGATGTGGGTGGCCCTGGAAACCACAACCATATCGATGGCCCCGCTGATCTATTTTAACCGCAATGCCCGTTCGATTGAGGCGACCTGGAAATACCTGCTGATCTGCTCGGTCGGTGTAGCGCTGGCGCTCATCGGTCTCTACTTTCTGGCATACTCTACGATTGTTGCCCGGGTGGAACCGTCACTGCTGCTTGATGATCTTATCCGTGACGCCGGGAAGCTCTCCTCCGGATGGGTGCATGCCGCGTTTGTTTTTCTGCTCGTCGGTTTTGGTACAAAGATGGGGTTGGCGCCGCTCCATACCTGGAAACCGGATGCGTATGGCGAGGCTCCCGGTCTGGTCGGAGCGCTCCTGTCTGGCGGCCTCGTCAACCTCGCCTTTCTGGCGCTCGTGCGTGTCTATCAACTCTGTCTGGCGACTAAAGAGATCGCATTTTTTCAAAATGCCCTGATTGTCATGGGGCTGTTCTCCATGATTGTTGCTGCGATATTCATGGCCCGACAGGCTGATTTCAAGAGAATGCTGGCATACTCAAGCGTCGAGCATGTCGGCATCATGGCGGTAGCTCTCGGACTCGGTGGTAAGGCAATTTTTGGAGTTCTGTTCCACGTACTTGCCAACGGCCTGACCAAAGGTGTGTTGTTTCTCTCCTCAGGTAACATCCATCGCTCCTATAACAGCAAAAGCACCGATCATGTGCGGGGCGCTCTGCGGCGCCTCCCCTGGTCGGGGGGGCTTTTTCTGGCCGGATTTATCGCCATCACCGGATCTCCGCCGTTTGCCCCGTTTATCAGTGAATTCACCATTATCAGCAGCGCCTTCATTCAGGGACAGATGCTGGTCGGCGCAATTTTTCTTATTTCATTAACGGTTATTTTTATCGGCATGGCGCTGACCGTTCTTCCGATGGTAATGGGCGAAGCTCCGGCTGACAGCGAGACGACCTCGTACCGCGACTCGCTCTGGACAGTCGGTCCGCCACTGTTTCTGCTGTTGCTGGTCTTTCTGCTCGGAGTATGGATACCGGAACCACTCATGACGCTGCTGCGTGACGCATCAGCACTACTGGAGGAGCATTAATGAGCTTCGGCATGCAAACCTTTTATAACGGCACGTCGTTTCCGCGCTGCGATATTCCGATGCCGGATAACGACACCTTCTTTCAGTCCGTTTTGGATGCGATTACGGCGGGATGGCGGGTCTGCTCCTATTTTGGTGTTCCGAATGCCGAAGGGGCAACACTGTACTGTATTATGTCCGCCCGTGCCGGAAGTGGTGTTCTCGGGATTTTTGCCACAGCGGTCGGGCGTTCTTTCCCGTCGCTTGCGTCACTCTGCCCGCAGCTGCAGCTCTTTGAGCGGGAGATTGCCGAGCAGTGCCTGACTCGTCCGGAGGGGCACCCCTGGTTCAAGCCGGTCCGTTTTCAAAAGCCGCTCTGTGAGGGGCAGGGTTTCTGGAGTGATACCGATGGCGGCGGGGTGCTGCCGGCAGTAATGGACTTCTATCGCGTTGAAGGGGACGAGGTACATGAAGTTGCCGTTGGCCCGGTTCACGCCGGGGTCATCGAACCGGGACACTTTCGATTTCAGTGCCACGGTGAAGAGGTCTTTCATCTGGAAATAGCGCTCGGTTTTCAGCATCGCGGTATCGAACGGGCGTTAATTGGCGGCCCGACACCACGAACCATGCACCAGATGGAAACAATAGCCGGCGATACCACGGTCGGTCACGCTCAAGCCTACTGCATGAATATGGAATCACTGGGGGGGTTCTTTGCTTCGCCACGCGCGGAAACAGTGCGCGGAATCGCACTGGAGCTCGAGCGACTGGCCAATCATAGCGGGGACCTCGGTGCCATAGCGGGGGATGTCGGCTACCTGCCGACCGCATCGTTCTGCGGCCGGATACGGGGAGATTTTCTCAATATGACCGCGCTCTTGTGCGGCAGCCGCTTTAGTCGCGGCCTGCTCAGACCGGGTGGCGTCGGCTTTGATTGCGATACTTCTATAACTGATGAACTGCACAAACGACTGCAATCGGCACGGGAAGACCTGACCGGAGCGGTCAAACTGCTCTGGGAGACCCCCTCGGTTATGGCGAGACTGGAAGATGTCGGCATAGTCTCCGAGCATGATGCCCGCGACAGTGGCCTGGTCGGACCTGCCGCCCGTGCCTGCGGACTGAACCGTGATGTCCGCTGTGATCATCCGTTCGGAATATTCCGCATGAGCCAGATCCCGGTGGTGACCGCGAACAGTTGTGACGTTGCCGCCCGCACCCGTCTCCGCTGGCTGGAGGCAGAGCGCTCGATGGATTTTGTCGATGAACAGGTGCGCCATCTGCCGCGTGGCAGTTACCGGAACGAGGCCAAAAATATCGCCTCCGACCGCTGTGCTGTAGCGCTGAGCGAAGGGTGGCGCGGTGAACTATGTCATGTCGCCTTGACCGATGCGCGTGGCAGTTTTGAACGCTACAAGATCGTTGATCCGTCATTTCATAACTGGAACGGCTTGGGGCTTGCCCTGCGCAATCAGCAGATTTCCGACTTCCCACTCTGCAATAAAAGCTTCAACCTGTCGTACTGCGGGTTTGATTTATGATTCTGCGGGGGACAGTTCAGCAGTTATTCCAACCTGGGTTACCAAGTTTCCAGCTCAATAAGAGCGGTTGCATTTTTAATAATTCAAATGTATCTTCATTGTAGATACATTGAGGAGGTTTTAAATGGAAGCACGGGTTCAAAAATGGGGACACAGTCTCGCGTTACGGATTCCCAGTGCGTTTGCTAAAAAGTCCAAGTTTCAACCAGGGAGTTGGGTCGAACTCTCAGAGGTTAAGGGCAAGCTGATTATTACGCCGCTTGAAACTGACGCCTGTTCTCTTGAAGTTCTGTTGGCTGGTGTGACAGCGGAAAATCTCCACCACGAAGTGATAACAGGCGATGCGGTGGGGAATGAAGCATGGTAACTGAGAGTGCGACCTATATTCCTGAGCGTGGTAACATAGTCTGGTTGACATTCATGCCACAAGCAGGCCATGAAAAGGCTGGAAGGCGCCCTGCACTGGTTTTGTCTCCAAGTGCATATAACAGCAAAGTTGGTTTGGCCATATTTTGCCCGATAACAAGCCAGATCAAGGGATATCCTTTTGAAGTAGCTGTTCCGAATGGCTTGGCTGTTGGTGGTGCCATTCTGAGTGATCAGGTAAAAAGCCTTGATTGGAGAATACGGAAGGCTGAATTTATCTGTAAACTGCCGGATAGTACCCTGAATGCGGTCATGAAAAGATTGGGAACTCTGGTGGGTTCTTGAGATGCTTACCTGAGTTCCACTTCATAACTGGGAAGAGATTGTGGAAAAGATGATCACGCAGGAGCCGGTATGCTAAAAGCCATTATGGCACGTTTTCGTCAGGGGCATCGCACCATGAAGTATCCCGATGCCCCGCAGCCGCTGCCGCCGCGTTTCCGTGGCCTGCCGCTGCTTGATACCTCCCGCTGCGGTGACGGGTGCCGCGTCTGTGCCGATGCCTGCCCCTATGGAGCCATTTCCGCCTCAGGCCCGCTGGCGCTTGATATGGGAAAATGTCTTTTCTGCGCCGACTGTGCTGACGCGTGCCCTCATGATGCCCTTTCGTTCTCGACTGATGCACGTCTGTCAAGTCGCAGCCGCTCGGGTTTAACGGTTACTGCCGGAGAGGTGTATCAGCCGGGAGGGGCGCTGGAAGGTGCGTTGCTGCGTCTGTTCGGACGGTCTCTCAAATTGCGCGAAGTGAGCGCCGGCGGCTGTAATGCCTGCGAGGCCGATACCAATGTGCTCTCCACTATCGGCTGGGATCTGGGCCGTTTCGGCATTCAGTTTGTCGCCAGCCCGCGTCACGCTGACGGCATGTTTGTGACCGGGCCGGTCAGCGAAAACATGCGCCTGGCACTGCTCGATACCTATGCCGCCATCCCTGAGCCAAAACTTGTTATCGTTACCGGTGCCTGTGCAATTAATGGCGGACCGTTCAAGGATCATGCGGAAGTACATAACGGCGCTGATGGCCTTGTGCCGGTCGATCTGTATATTCCCGGCTGTCCACCAAGTCCGCTGACTATTCTGGATGGGCTATTGCGGTTGGTGGGACGGGTTACGGAGTAACGGCAACATGATGCAGACGGCAATACATTGAATAAAGGAGATTGTATGAGTCAACAAAAACAGGAAAATTATCTGCAGGAATGGAAAGAACACGAGACCTGTGCCGAACAGATGCTGCCGATTATCGGCCGACTGTATCGGGATCATAATATAATTCTTTCCCTGTACGGCCGCACTCTCGTGCATAGCACGGTTATCGATATTCTCAAGGCACACCGTTTTGCCCGGATGATTCTTGACACCGAACTGAGCGTTTTGGCAACCTTTCCGCTTCTGGCGGCAATGGATAAACTTGACCTCGCCCCGGGGAGAGTCGATCTCGGCAAGTTGACCATTCAGTACCAGAAAGTGTCCGCGACGCTTTCGCCCGACGAATTCATCACGCGTGAACTGGCGGCCATCAACACCGGTCGCGCTGCTGTACGGGCGGAGCCGCAGGATATTGTCCTGTACGGATTCGGACGTATCGGTCGCCTGCTGGCCCGCATCCTGATTGAAAAGTCAGGAAGCGGCGAAAAGCTCCGCATCAGGGCAGCCGTAGTTCGCAAGGGTGGGGCGGATGACCTGCAAAAACGTGCCAGTCTGCTGCGCCGTGACTCGGTTCATGGACATTTTAACGGTATTATCACGATTGACGAGGAAGAAAACGCCATCATTGCCAACGGTAACATGATCCGGATCATCTACGCCGATGCTCCCGAAAATGTTGATTACACCAAGTACGGAATCCATGATGCTATTCTGATCGACAACACCGGCAAATGGCGTGATCGGGATGGGCTCGGGAGACACCTGCAGGCACCCGGCATTGCCAAGGTTATTCTGACCGCTCCCGGCAAGGGAGATATTCCCAACATTGTTGCCGGTATTAACAGTTATCTCATCACTGAAGAGGAGCAGATATTTTCCGCCGCCAGCTGTACGACCAATGCGGTTGTGCCGATCATGAAGGCGATCAACGATCGCTTCGGCATTGTTCACGGGCACCTGGAAACCTGTCATTCCTACACCAATGACCAGAACCTGATCGATAATTATCATAAAGCTTCCCGTCGCGGTCGTAGTGCCCCGTTAAACATGGTCATCACAGAAACCGGCGCTGCCAAGGCGGTAGCCAAAGTAATCCCGGAGCTGTCCGGAAAACTGACCGGCAACGCGATTCGCGTGCCGACGCCGAATGTTTCACTTGCCATCATGAATCTGGAGCTGGCGCATCCGGTTGATGTTGAGGGGATAAACGGTTATCTGCGCAATATGTCACTTGATTCACCGCTGCAGAATCAAATCGACTTCACCAATTCACCTGAAGTCGTTTCAAGTGATTTTGTCGGCTCACGTCATGCCGGTGTCGTTGATTCGCTGGCGACTATTGCTGAGGGAAACCGATGTGTATTGTACGTCTGGTACGACAATGAATTCGGCTACAGTTGCCAGGTTGTGCGGATGGTGCAGCAGATGGCAGGGTTGGATCTCCCCACCCTGCCAAGTTGAAGGCAGGTACGTTACTTGAAATGAACCGCCAGCCAGACCGTTTTTTGCGTTACATCGGTTCGTTCCACCCGATGGCGGCATCCGGCAGGGATAAGAACATGATCACCGGGTGACAGGATTACCCGGGCGGCATTGCTCTCAAAAAGCAGTGTTGCCCCCCCGGAAACCAGCAGCACCCACTCGTCCCCTGCTTGATCATACCATTCGCCGGGAGGAGTCGAGTGACCATCTGAAATGATCCGTTCAATCCTGACACTGCCTGATTCAGCCAGAATTTGCATGAACTCATCCCGGAGTACGGTAGTTGTGATACTGTCGAAAAGATTACGTGTCGAAGGAATCATTTTTTACTCCTCATTGATTCAATATGTGTATTCGTTACCGTTGCCGTGAAACAGTATCACTGAACGCTGAAATCTGAACTATAATTCAGTACGCTTTTTTTTAAAATAGCTACTCTTGTGAGGTGCTCTCCATGTCTTTAATCTGCCGTATTTCAGTTCTCATCGCCGTCGCACTGCATCTGGTGTGTACAGCGGCAGTCAATGCCGCGTCGCCGGAAGTGCAGACAGGAAGCTCATCGGTTGCCTCCTTATCGCTGCAGGGTTTCAGCGGTATTCTCAATACCCCCACCGGGCACGTTCAGGAGGTGGGCACCATTGCGGCGCTGTACAGCAAGCAAAAGGACGTTTTCGGACTACGGACAGCGCCCCGCCAGGAGAATTACCTGGTCTCCGTCGGATTATTCAATTTTGCCGAAGTCGGCGGCCGCCTGACCGATGCCCAAAGCCTCGGAATCCGGGACCTGTCGGCTAACGCCAAAGTTACTACGGCTCCTTTTACCGCTCATCTTCCGTTTGCCCCGGTATTTGCGCTTGGCTTGCAGGACATGGGGGGAGGGGCAACCTTTTTGCGTACAAGCTATCTGGCCGCGTCAGCCGACCCGTTTTCCTGGATGCGCGTCTCGGCCGGCTATGGCAGGGGGCCGGACCGAATGGATGGTGCGTTTGGCGGCGTGGAACTGAAAGCTCATAAATGGGTCTCTTTATTGGGGGAATATGACACGAAAGACACCAATGTCGGCATCCGTCTGATTGCGCCTCCTCTGCCGTATCTGCCGGCCAGTCTCACGCTTACCGCAAAGTCCTCTCTCAACGACTCCTCACATATTGATATCGCCTTTGGCTTGACTCTGCCTCTCGATATGAAGAAAGCCGCCGCTACTCCCTTGATTGCGAACCCGGCAGAGCATGGACAGGGCAAGCCGGAGAATGATTCAGCAGTCACGCCACCGCCAGCACCGGCAACTTCGCTCCCTTCCCCCGTTGCAATTGCGCAGGATGCGCACCTTAATGCAATCCGTACACGTTTGATCGCCGCCGGATTCGCCAACGTGCGCATCGGGGTGATGGGCGGCACGGTGCTGGTGGTGGAATACGAGAACGTGCGTTACAACCACAACGAACTGGATGCCATGGGGATTGTCGCCGGAATAGCATCTGCCGGGGAGCTGAAGGGAATTGAAGCTCTCTGGATGGTGGTGAAGCGCAAGGGGCTGCGCGTGATGTGGGTGAGCACCCCGCTCAAGGAGATGCGCGCGTGGCTGTCAGAGCCGGGAGGAGCGGTAGCAGCTCCTTCCCTGCAGGTCGATTACGATACCTCGCCGGTCGATACGACACGCTTCATTGCCGGAGACAGCAATCCTGACTGGCTGCGGCCCTCTCTGATCCTCTATCCCGGACTGAAAACCTTTGTTGGAACCGAGGTGGGGGTGTTTGATTATCTGCTGTCGATCAAGCCGGAGCTGCAGGTGACGGTCTGGAAGGGGGCGGTGCTGAATGCGCGCTGGGATGTACCGGTCTCCTGGAGCCATAATTTTGATGATTACCAGACCTTTGCCTATGCCCGTAATGCGCCGGTTATGGATCGCCTCATGCTGTTTCAGGGGCTCACGCTTGCCCCCGGCCTTATTGCCAACCTCGGCGTCGGCATGATTCAGCATAATACCAATGGCACCCTTAACGAACTGGACTGGAGTCCCGGAAGCGGCATGCATCGCTTCCGGGTCGCCCAGGCCTTTGCCCGCAACAGCGACACCAGGGCAGACACGAAGGTGCTGCTCGGCTCTTACCGCCTGTACCTTGCGCCGCTCGATCTTTTTCTTGAGGGGACAGTCGGCAAATTCTGGGGACAGGATACGGGAGGAGTTCTCTCGCTGAAACGATTCTTTGGCGATACGGCGGTCGATGTCTACTTCAAGGATACCGCATCTCCTGAAAACAGACGCTGGAAGGTTGCCGGGATGGCGATCAGCTTTCCGCTGACGCCGCGTCGTGATATGCAGCGCTCGCCACTGCAGGTGCGCGGCACTGAAGAGTGGGGCTACGGTCAGGAGACGGTGCTGGCGGTCAATGGCCAGAAATCCAACGATACCATTTCCGCGTCATTCGGCGTCATTCCGCTGCCCTCTCCAGGGATCTCCCGCTCGTATCTGAACCGGGACAGGCTGAATGACGATTATATGCAGGCGCACAAAGGACGGCTGAAAGAGGCATGGGTGACATTCCGGAATGATCTCGAGAGCGCAATGCCAAAATACTGATTCCCTCTCTCAATATGAGACAATTATCTCATGCATGAAGCGGTATGAGACGGCGTTCATCCTGAAACAGGTAATAGTCGAGCCTCTTGCAAAAGTCTTGGAAATTGGCTCCCCCTCCCTTGACGGGAGGGGGTTGGGGGGTGGGTGAAGCTGCAACCGGCTGATTCCATTGCGACCTCCCCCCCACCCTAACCCTCCCCCGCCAGGGGGGAGGGGACTTTTTAGACTTTTGCAAGAGCCTCAGTCTTGATGAATTTGAGCCAGTTGGCACTTCAAGCGCTGTTGGAACGTTTTTTGCTTTACAAACAGGACTATTTTAGACTACTCTGCATCACAAATTTTGCTGAATGGAGGAAAGATGAAAACGAAATCATTATGTATGTGTGCACTTGCTCTGGCACTGACAACAGCCACTCTTACCGGGTGTAACGGCGGCGGCGGTACCCCGCCTGCTCCAAGTGTCGGTAAGCAGACCGTTGAGCTTTATACGGTCTCCGGTGTCCTCAAAGAAACAGATGGCTACGCAATGCCGGGTACGATCACTTTGACTGCCAAGAACGCCGCTGGCCCAGTCAAGCTGTTTCTGGATCAGACCGGAGGCACTGAGGTCCCGGTGACAGGCATAGTCGTTGATGCCACAGGAGCTTTAAGTTTTTATGTTGATAAAAATGCAGCCTTGCCGGTAACGATCGATGCGAAAGGCGTCGCCTCTATTCCTAATCATGTCGACAGCGGTGTCAAATTTTCCGTAACCAAGGCAGGCACCACTACTTTTGAAATCAACATTATTGATATGGATGTGCCCGCTCTGGGAGTCAATACTGTAGCACCCGCTCTGGTTGCTGAAACTGGGCTTGCTGATGCGGACGACGTTTTGTTGGCTACTATTAATACGACTGACCTTATATCATCAACAAAGGTTACCATACCTGCCGGTACCAAATTTATCGGCAGCGACAATCTACCGCTGAAGAAAGGGGTAAAAGCATTATTAACCACCTTTTCAACATCTTCAAGCAACACCGGTATATTTAATCCTGACGTTTTTACCTACAACCCTGAGGCAGACGGGAATACAGTATCACCGAAACTCTTTTCGGTAGCAGGTTCCTTGACGCAATTGACCAATGAGTCAGACCTCGAAAATTTCCCCGGCGGGTTAGGTAATAACAATTCCCCTGATGGCGGTTATTTTGTTACTGCAGGCTTCGTATCAGTTGATGTCGTTGATGTCGTTACGGGAAAACTGGCCAAGAGTATTACAACTGCAAGTGGACCGGGAAATTTCACAATCAGAATGAACATTGCTCCCGGTACTCTCGATCCGAACACCGGTATCGCGTTACAAGCTGGAGACACGGTTCCTGTTTATACCTATGATATGAACACCCTCACCTGGACGCTTGATACGGCAGTTGCCGGAACCGTGATGAAAGATCCTGGTACCGGTCAGCTGTATGTGGACCATGCAACCAATCATTTTTCTCTATGGAACCTTGGCTGGCTGGTAAAAAACACCAAGACGGTCACCAATAGCTGCAGTGCAACGATGACCATGGTGAATGATGCCATAACACTGCCGCTTAACCTGAGTGCGACATTCTCAACACCCGGTACAACGTTCCTTCTGACCGGCTTAAAGCCGGCCAAGGATACTACTATCAACCTTAAAAACGTGCCAAATCAGAATATCGATATTGTCATGACCGATTCGCTTAATAATGTTATCTGGACAATGAAAGCAGTGAATTTATGCAGCGCGGCTAACCAGAACACCCCGATCAAAGTTAATTACAAAGCACCCACAGCCAAAACCCCGGTTCCGGTGACCGTTCATGTGACAGAATTTTGTAAGCAGGACAAGACAATTCGTCAGTCAGTGCCGTCTACCCCGACAACAGTAACCACTTCAAAAAATAATACACCGGGTGCGAACCCCCCGGTTGCATTTACACCTGTTGCGAGCGGCACAACTGATATCAATGGCAATGTCCTCTTCAATCTGCTTCCCGGCAAGTATAATTTTAACGCCTTGGATCGCAGAACCAAGATTTATGTTAACCCCACTGTTCCAAACCCTTGTGCCATTGCTGTCGGTACACCGGTTACTATAAATGTCGAAATTCAAGTTGTCTGCAAACCTGCTCCAACGGGATCAGCTGGTGGTGCATGGATTTTCTAAACCTCTGAAACAGTTCTTCAAATAGCGTCTACGCAACAAAAAAGCCCGGTAATCCTACCGGGCTTTTTTGTTGGTTGTTGTTGTAAGTGGAAGAAAATCCGTTTAACTATTTGATCCTGCCGCCAGCATCTCGGCAGCATGCTTCAGGGCTGAATCGGTAACGGTTGTTCCGGCGAGCATACGCGCCACTTCGCGGGTCCTCTCGTCCGGGTCGAGTTCAAGGATTCGGGTGGTGGTGCGCCCGTCCGAGATGAGTTTTTCCACCCGCAGCTGCTGATCGGCACATACCGCTACCTGTGGAAGATGGGTGATGCAGAGTACCTGCTGCCGGGCCGCGACGTTTTTCAGTTTTTTTCCGACCAGCTCGGAAGTCGCTCCGCCGATGCCGGTATCAACCTCGTCAAAGACCAGGGTCGGGACATCACTGTCAGGCAGTACCTGCTTGATGGCGAGCATCAGCCGTGACAACTCCCCTCCCGAAGCGATCCTGCCGAGAGGTCGCGGAATCTCCCCCGGATTGGATGAAAAAAGAAACTCAACCTTTTCAAAGCCACTTGCACGCGGCTCTACAAGTGTTTCCAGTGTCGGCTCAATAATGGCACCTTTCATCGCCAGCTGGTGCGCTTCACCTTCCAGAGCCTGTTTCAGTTTTTTGGCGGCGGTAACCCTTGCGGCGCTAAGCTCACCACCCACCAGTTTCAGCTGCTCTGCCAGTCGGTTCTGTTCAGTTTCAAGAGCATGTCTGCTCTGCTCTCTGCCGTGTAACTGCTCCAATTCAGCGTCGATTTCCGCCTTGTAGGCAAGGATCTCTGCAACGGTCGGCGCATATTTCTTTTTCAGTCGGCCGAGTAGATCAAGCCGGTCATCAATCAGCTGCAGCGACGCAGGATCGGCCTCGATACGGGACGCATAATCGCGCAGAGTGATGGCGGCATCCTCCAGCTGCAGATACGCGCTTTCGAGTGATGCGGCGGTTTCTGACAATGTGTGATCAATCGCTGCGAGTTCTGTTATCGAAGCGGCAATACGCCTGAGCTGCCCCAAAAGAGCGCCATCGCCACCGTAAAGTCGATCAAACGCTTCGCCGCTGCCGCTCCCCAGTTTCCCGGCACTTGCCAGCACTCTCTGCTGCTCTTCAAGGTCTGCTTCCTCTCCCGGCTTGAGAGACGCAGTTGTAATCTCTTCTGACTGATATGAGAGCAAGTCGAGACGTCGTTCAGCCTCCCGTTCGGCCTGTTCCAATCCGCAAAGTTGTTCGCGCACCGCTGCCAGTCGGCTGAATTGAGCGGTAAACTTCTGCCGCAGATCAGTGATCCCGGCAAAAGCGTCGAGCAGACGCAGGTGATTTTCCGGTTTGAGCAGGGTTTGTGAATCGTGCTGGCCATAGATGTTGATCAGGCGCGGGGCGATATCGGTGAGAAGGGCCAGTGTGGCCATGCCGCCATTGATGAAAATCCGGTTTTTCCCCGAGCGGGAGAGGGAGCGTTTAACCAGTAGTTCGTCAGTCGCGTCGAATCCGGCCTCTTCCAGTTGCGCTCTGATTTCCGGCAGGGAGGAAATGTCGAACAGCGCTTCGACGACCGCTTCCTCCTCACCGGAGCGGATCAGGTCGCTGGAAGCGCGATTGCCCATGATCAGCCCGACCGCATCGATAATGATCGACTTGCCGGCCCCGGTCTCGCCGGTCAATACCGTCAGCCCCCGTTTGAAAGAAATCTGCAGGGAGTCGATAATGGCGACATTTTTAATGGTGAGGTCGGTCAGCATGGCTAATCAGCGCTCTCCCCACTTCAACTTGGTGCGCAGCAGTTCAAAGTAGTCGCGACTGCGTGATACCACCAGTGAGGTTTTGTTGAGTGCCTTACGCACCTCGACGGAATCACCCTCCTGCAGTTCGATACCGACCTGGCCGTCAAGGGTCAGGTAGACCTTTTCTTCAAACGAGGATTTTATCGTAACCGAGATAATTGCTTCATCAGTTACCACAATCGGGCGGTTGGTCAGCGTGTGCGGGCAGATCGGGGTGATAACGATGCAGCACATCTGCGGCTGAATGATCGGGCCGCCAGCCGACAGGGAATAGCCGGTGGAGCCGGTCGGGGTGGCGACGATCAGGCCGTCCGCCTTGTAGGTTGTCAGAAACTGGCGGTTGATTTTGGTTTCCAGATCAACAATGCGCGCCATGGCTCCCTTGTTAATGACCACATCGTTCAATACGTGGTAGACCTCTTGCGGCTTGCCTTCCCGCAGGAGTGTCACCATCAGCATCATTCGCGCGGAGACGCGCGGAGCGCTCTGCAGGCAGAGTTCCAGGCGGGGATAGAGCTCTTCTACGGTTATCTCGGTCAGAAAGCCGAGGCTGCCGAGATTGACCCCCAGAATAGGCACATCCTTGTCACTAAAGAGGCGTGCAACAGAGATCAGCGTACCGTCACCCCCGAGCACCACCACCAGGTCGGCCTGATCACGTATATCTTCTTCCGTCAGCGTATCGGGACAGCCGATCAGGCGGGCAAGACTCGGCTCCACCAGAGGTGTCCGCTCTCGGGCCTCAAGCCACTGAATCAGGTCACTGGCAACCCCCTGACAGCGGGGATCATGCATCTTGGCGAATATGGCAATTTTCTGGATTTTGTGCATGGTTTATCCTGCTTTCTTGCTATTGACGTTACGTTGTTATGTCAATTTTACGGATTCATCATTCATATAAACCAACCGTTGCATTTCATGAAGAAAGGCCTGACTTTGCAGCAAAATTTCGTCAATCTCTTCACGTTCAAACGAAACCAAAGGCCGGTAATCAACTTTTTGTCGGTTATCAAACAACCAATCAAAATGCTTACCCCATTGTGGAGCAATAATTTCTGTTCGCACATAATCGCGATGAAGGGAAGATCGAACCTCTTTATGCGAACGGAAGGTCCTGTTATCTTTCAGTAGGAGTGCTGAAAAAGCATGAAAACAACAGAAGTAGGCATCTCTGACAGCAACCTGGAACCTCTCGGCCAAACCATTCTCCAGTGCCGAGGCCAAATCGTCACGCGCTTTTTCCATCCAGTAATCAATGATAACATTGGTATTCATCATGCCACGAGCGCCCCATCACGCATGATGTCCGAATAAACCGGAAAATTCTGAAAAATTCCACCTTCCCATTCCTCATGAGAAGCAAATAAGGGACTAAAAATTACATCAAAAGCCATGCCTATATCAAACAATCTATCAATAACAGCCTTCTCCTCGCGCCAGTTTAGAGGCCGCTTTGTGACAAGAAGCAGGTCGGTATCAGAATGCTCGTCACCACTGCCACGCGACTTTGAGCCAAACAGGATGACTGTTTCAACGGGAAACTCTTTTTTTATAGCTGTGACAGCCGTTTCGATAGCGGTACAGTCGTTACTATTCAAAGGGATATTTTTCAAATTTTGCATAATAGCTCCACCAAAACGTTCTATCTCTATCGAAACCACGTCACAGCTGGATCAACAGTTTGCTCGACCGGTTTTAACTCATGGCACTCTTGATTTTGAGTATTAACTCTTTTTTCAGAAGCTTGGTATATCTTGACAGTCATAACTATCGTTTTAGATCGCGGTAGAAATTTTCATGAGAACCCAGCAGAAGCAACAGGCGGCTTGCTACATCATATTCGTAGGCCAGCAAGGCGAGTTGCCCATTGCATTTGAATTTGTACACAAAAAGACCTGCAAGATCACCTTTTTTTGCTTCACCCAAAGTCGGATCACGCACAATTTCGGCAATTGCATCATCAACGTCAGCTTTTTGGTTCGGGTACAGCCGCTTGTAAGCACGTCTGAAATGAGCACTTTGTAGAACGTGGATATCTTCCATCAGCAACTACGTTTTCCTTCCGGGACAAAAGGCGTTACCAGCGACTTCCCTTCTGCTCTGGCAACAAGCAAGTCGCGTACAAAATCAATTGGTAAATCCGGATTATCCAGCGCTGCGCGGCCAATCATCGCCCAAAATTCAATCTGTCCGGCAATTGATCGATGTTCAGCATGTGCCTGTACCCTTGCTTGTCCATATAATGTATCATCTATGCGTACTGACATTGCCATAATCTCACCTCACGATTTTTATCCATAAAGTTCTTATTCACAAGAAAACATCCGTTTATCTTTCTACCTTTTCTTCAGATTGTCACTGGCTGAAATGCGCTTCCATAACTCTCCATACGGGCCGCTTTCAACCTTTTGTTTGAACCAAGCAATTTCCTCAGATGGCGACATATTCTGTATCTGTTCATAGATACTTTCCTGTGCGGCACGTTTAAATGCGATGCAGTCAAAATCCTTAATCGTTGCCATTGATATGGTCCTCGCTTTTGGCAATTTTTTGGATTTTGTGCATGGGTTTATCCTGCTTTCTTGCTATTGACGTTACGTTGCGTTATGCCCACTTCACCGCCGGTTTGCGATGATTCTGCACACAGTCACGCAGGTAGCTGTTGATGAGGTTTTGATAGGGGATGCCAAGCTCCGTAGCCAGGTTTTTGAAATAAAACAAAGCATCCTCATCGATTTTTATTTTCACCTCTATCTTAAGAAGCTTGGTGTATGGATTCGGTTTTGAATTGGAGAAATCGTATTCTGTTTTCATGGTTTAAGCCTCCGGTACATGTGTGCCTCATGACGAGTTGATTTTCGTGCCGATATTATCCTGACAATACGATCGTCTTCTTTATAACAGTGGCATACCAACAGTAAACGCGGTGTGAAGCTCATGCCGAGCAGGAGAAAGCGCTCTTCATTTTCTGAGTTGTCCTCATCTGCTATCAAACGTGCATGATCATCGTAAAAGACACTCTTTGCCTCAGCAAAAGAGACGTCATGCTTTTCAAGATTGATGGCGGCTTTTTCTTCATCCCAGACAAATGAAAGCATGATTTGTGATGACCTTTAGTTTTTGTCAACGTCTTTCGTTAGTTTTTGCACTGCGCTTCATACGCTTTAACGGTCTCATTTTTTATGATTTAGTAACCAATAGGGGTCAGGTAATTAAAGTGGGTCACCCCATAGAAGCCCAAGAATACCCCTTACACAAATTCTCCAATCCTTCTCGGAGTGTGATTGTTTGGAGGTGAGACCAAGCGGTTTTCATATTGTTTCTGAATAGCCAACAGATGGTTCTTGTAAGAAGTTTCTGCTTTTACACAATCTTGTTCAATTTTCAGACGTATTTGTCTGACTTCGTCAACTATCGGATCTTTCATCTTGAATCTCCTCCATCAATTCTTCCGAGGTGCAAACGACCGGCATTACGTATCTCTTTGCTTGAACTATCTGCTCGATTTTTCGGGTCTGCCGTTATTTCCTGACGGGCAAGTACAATAATTTCACCGCTCGGTCGCGCCACACGATAGCTGATGACACTGGTCTCAATGTAGATGGTTCGTTTCATTTATCAACTTTCCTGCTTGGCTTGCTCGTAAGATGTCTCATGTCAAGGGCTGACCCCTCTTGGTTAGACCCCTCTTGGTTACTCTGAGCTTTTCGAAGAGTGGGCGGGTTTTAGTAGCGAATTGGAACGAAGCAGATTGCATTATGTCTCCGGAATTACGGAAAATCCACAGGAAAGAAAAGCTATTTGTATAGAGTTGAGACCTGACCCCTTATGACCTTTCAGATAACTCCATCACAGGTGAAGAAATTTCTATCAGCTTGAATTCCTGTAGAAATGTTCGGACTACCTGCTCTTCATCTGCGTTAAAAGGGTATGAGAGGGGTTCCATCCAAAGTAATAGACGATTTCCCCGGTGTGTGCACAAAAATGAGATAGCAGTTGCTCGCCTTCAAGGTAGTAAATGATAATGTTTGTGTCTATCAGGTACACTATCTCCCGTCCCATTCTTTCCGAAGTTTTTTCTGAAAAGAAACTCCGTCTATGGTGGTTTTCTTCAGTATACCTGCTGCTTGAACAAAAACATCATCCGATAAATTTTCAGTGGTAACAGGGGTTATGTCGAGGAGAATATGTTTTTGCGTGCCAATTTCAACGCCTGGATGAGGTATAAACCAGCCGCCCTTTTTTACTATAGCTTCAACTCGCATTTTTTTGTTTCCTTTCCATGCTTTTTCACTAAATCCACACGCATCAGTATTAAATTCTGTTTTAGCAGTATAAAGCTTTGAAATAAAAGACAATTACAAAGTAGTAGAGCCGGAAACCGCGTTTTAGCAACTCCATTTTTAAAAAAAGTTGCTGGAAAAATGGGAAGCTTATTCTTGCTTTGCCTGAGTTAGTCAACTAATCAACAACATCCCCTATGTCGTTCCCCTTATATGACCCTGGCCTGTAGAAAAATTATTTATATTTGAAATAGTCGTATGTGGCGGTGAAATAATAGAGTTTGTCGGTTATCACTCGTGTCCGGAATATTTTCAGAATAAATTCAGCTGCTTAGAGTTATCGGTAGTGCTGTTTTTGTAATCGTAAAATGTAAGCAACTGGTTTAACTCAATTCTTTCAAAAACGGATACGCTCAAA
>Ga0194059_1000058_pt1 | contig 54464 bp, 56 predicted proteins | sample SepL6211m_MetaG_FD_163426 | JGI IMG/M metagenome (GOLD analysis project Ga0194059, IMG submission 163426) | Anoxic zone freshwater microbial communities from boreal shield lake in IISD Experimental Lakes Area, Ontario, Canada - Sep2016-L626-11m | ecosystem: Environmental > Aquatic > Freshwater >...
TCGATCCGAACGCATGCCTGATTGTTTCGAGTGGGTATTCAAATGATCCGATAATGTCAGACTACCGTTCCCATGGATTTGCCGGTGCTATTGCAAAGCCTTACCGGGTCAGTGATCTTGAACGGTTACTTCGCTCGTCACTGCATTATTGAACCGACCCTAATGCCTCAAGAATCTGCCGTAAGCGCCGATACTCATCATCTCTCAGGCGCCGGTCGTGATAGACGGCACCAGCATAGACGCCGACAAAGTCGGATACATACTCATTATCCGCAGCTGCAGCCAACTCAAACAATCCGAAGTTCCCCTCCGCTGTTGAAATAGTGAATTTCCGTTCAACAATGCGCAAAAAACTTCGCAGGATACGTTCTTCCCGGGGACGGAAGAGTGAAGACCGTTTGACAGCACACAGGATGCCGGCAAGCAGCAGAATAGCGGCACCATAGGGTAGTAAACGGCGTATTATGGTTGCCGGATTAATCGTCTGTACCAGCGAACTGACCCTGCTGACAGCGTTCATCTGCTGCTCGAAGTCGTAGGTTATAACCAGCCGGTTCCACAGGTGGTTGAACGAGTCGAATGCCAACTTTGCCTGCAGCATGAGGCTCCGCGATTTTTTATCTGTCCAGACTTCTCCGGCATTTGCGGCAAAACTGCTCGGATCAATTCTCACCCACCCGCTCCCGTCAATATATGCTTCCACCCAGACGTGGGCTTTATCTTCCGTAACAATATAATAGCCGCCCATCTCGTTATATTCGCCACCGAGATACCCGCCGACCAGGCGGCACGGCACCCCGGCAAGGCGCAGCAACATCGCAAATGATGAGGCAAAAAACTCGCAGTGACCCTGCTTTTTATCAAAGAGAAACTGCACCAGAGCGGTGTCACCGGTTGCCAGCTCTTTTGTTGAGTAGCGATAGTTTCCGTTTCTGAAAAAGATCTCAAGCAACTCAACTTTAGCGCGATCGTCTTTTCCCGACTGTGTGATTTTTCCGGCAAGTGCCTCTACCCGATCAGGAATGTACTCCGGCAGTTGCAGGTAAAAGTTCTTATTGATTGGATTCCGTTGCGCGATTACGCCGTTTATCTGAGACTCAGCGGTATAACTCAGACGCTTACCGGTGGTTCTCGATAGTTCAAACACGCCATCCGGCGACTGCACCATGCGCTGCTGAGTAAGAGCCGTTGGTCGATCAAGCGCGAGTAAAGTTCGGCGACCTGCCGATGGTTCCTGATAAATAATCTGCCTGACCGGTTGGCCGGCAGCAACTGTCAGTTCGGTTGGAATCTGACTTGAGCGGGTCCATTTATTGCCGTCGGTACGGTTGAATACCGTGCCGCGCCAATACAGCTGCGGCTGAGGCTGACGAATCATTTCTGCCCGAAAAGCGAGCGCGTGAGATTCGGTTATACTGCTTTGACTGCCAGGCTGCACAACATCTGAATAACCGGAGGCACGGGAAGCCGGCGGTGTAAGAAAATCCCAGAGCGGCAACTGGGTACGCGGCATGATCGGAAAGAACAACAGCAGCAGCGGCACCGCCAGGAGCGGTATTAGTATGCCTGCGAAAAGAATTCTTTTCAGGTCTGCTTTTGTTACCGTCATTGCACGGTCCTGATCATGAAATGTCAGCAGTACGAGGGCGAGTGCCACCATAAAAAGGAGTATTCCAAGGTAGATCAAAAAGAGAGGACTGAGATCAAAAAGCGAAGAAGAGGCAAGGCAGAACAGGGAAAGGGCATATATCTGCAGGCTATACCGGACCGTTTTTTCACCGCTGAGCCGTACGGCAAGCATAATTGCCAGCACACTGACGACCGGTTCGGCAGGATTGCTGCGACTGAACTGCACTGCGTAATAAACAAAAACCGGAACAATGGCAGCATTCTGCATCCACGGCTTCAGCGGCCAGATCCCCCTCCGCTCCTGCCAGAGTCCTGACAGTATTCCGCACGCCAGAACAATCCGGGGAAAGGATGACAGCCAGGGCAGGAGCGGCAGCATGCCGCAGCAACCGATGGCATATGTTACTATGACGGCCAGCTTTCTAATCGATATCATATACCGCCAACTCTTTCAGCAGCTGCAGGCCGTGCTGTTTACCGGTCCCGGCAGCAAAGACCCGCCCCTTGAGAATCATCCCGACCGGTCGCTCCCGCACCCACCGCTGTACCAGCCAGGCGGCACGGGACAATCTCTCCTCAATTCCCTGCCCTGAAATGAGATCCAGATTAATGACCAATGGTGCGGCCACACTACGACCAAACCCTTTGACCAGAAAATCGGGACTGCGGGCAGAATGTTTCCAGTGAATCATGCGGAGCGGTTCAGAACCGGAATAGGGATAAATTCGCTCCAGCTCGCCGTTCATCCCCCGTTCCCGCCGTAAACCGGCACCTGCAGCCGGGGATTCATCGCCACTGCCGCCCAGCAATGTGGCAATGGGAGAGGGAAAGACGGTCACGCTGTCAGCACTATCAAAACTCCAGTACCGTCTGAAAAATCCGACCGGATACGGTGAGCTGATGGTGATTCTGCCAACCGGCACCGCTCCCCTCCGGCTAAACGTGAGTAAGATCGTATCACTGCATGTTGTGTTAGTGGGTAAGACGGGGAACATAAGGGCTTGGCCGCTCTGGTACTCAAGTGAAATCAGGAAGGAGGGGAGAAACCGTTTGGAGTTTTCCACCGACAGCCGGAATGGGGCCGGTATCCCGGCATATATTTCCTCCGGAGGGTGGAGATCGGGAATTAATTTCTTGATGTTATACATGCCGGCCAGGCCGGTTACCGACATAAATGCCAGTAATCCGGAGACAACCAGGAAGAGCAGATTATTACCGGTGTTGACCGCAGCAAAACCGATCAGGAGCGTGACAAGAACATAGAGCGCACCAGCTTTGCTGATCTTCAGGCCAAAGGCAACGCTCTGCCGGCGATGATCGTTAGTCGGTAAAATTCTGAATTCCTCCACTCGCCAAACCGTTACGTGTGAATTCAATTTTAATGCAGGCGGTACCGCCCGGAAGGTTATCTGTACTCCCGTACCTGATCAAAAACGCAGTTTCTTACGGTCATATGTATGTGAGGTTTCTTTTACTTTCATTTCACGGGCAAAATCATGGAACAGGTTCCAGTAGGTGTCGTCAAGGGTCAGATTAGCCCAGAAATCAGAGCTCTCGGAGCATTTAACGGTATAATACCCGAACATGTAGTGGGCAAGTTCCGGGCGAATGAGCCCGGAATTGGTCATTAATGCGACTTCTTCCAGCAGACCGATGAAATCACGCTTGTCCTGGGCGTTGACTTCGGCCAGACGCGGATCGTTGGCAAACATCAGCGCACAAATTTCCTTGAAGATGGGGTTTTCCTTCAAGCGCCGACGCAGCAGAGTAAAATGCTCAACCCGTTTCTGCGCTCCCTGACGCCGGTATTCGAGCAGACCGTTGGCAAAGGCGATAATAGTAATCAGACCGCCTATAATTATTGAAAAATCTTTGAGTGCCGTTATCATCATGCCGTGCGCTCCTTACCTTGGATATCCCGACTTACTGTAATAGTAGTGATTTAGGCCAAAGGCACCGCTATGCCGGCGACGATCGTCCGTATCACCCCGCCTCGGTCACCGGCCGTCATCTCACTCCGCATGCCGAGGCGATGGGCACAGACCGAAACCGCTATGTCCTTGACATCTTCAGGTGCGACATAATCGCGCCCCGCCAGAAAAGCCGCCGCTTTGGCCGCCTGGGCAAGATTTATGGCCGCCCGGGTTGATAGACCGGTCAGAATGAGATTGTGCGCTCTGGTTGCCAAGACCAGGCTATGTATGTAGGTAAGAACCTTTTCGGAGAGATAAACCTCATGTACCGCACGTTTCGCCGCCAGAATTTCAGCGGATGACACCAGAGGGACCATGCCGGCCATCCGTTCGCGAATACCGCCAGCGGCGATAATTTCCCGCTCAAGCGCTTCCGGCGGGTAACCGATGCCGGTACAGATAAGGAAACGGTCAAGCTGCGATTCCGGCAGCAGGAAAGTACCGCTCTGGTCAGCCGGGTTCTGGGTTGCAAAAACCATGAAGGGGTCAGGCAGTGGGTGCGTCACCCCTTCAATCGTTACCCGCCGCTCCTCCATCGCTTCGAGCATGGCACTCTGCGTGCGCGGCATGGCACGGTTGATCTCGTCAAGCAACACGATATTGTTGAAAATCGGCCCGGGCTGAAAACTGAAATGCCCCGCTTCGCGGTTAAAGATCGAGAGCCCGGTGATATCGGAAGGGAGGAGATCACTGGTGCATTGCACCCTGCCGAAGGAAAGACCGGTAACCCCGGCAAGCGCCAGAGCTACCGTCGTTTTGCCGAGACCGGGCAGATCTTCAACAAGAATATGCCCTCCAACAAGCAGGGCAATGGTTGACAGACGCAGAACTTCCTCTTTCCCCTGCAGATATTCGCTTGACAATGTTTGAAAAACGTTCGTAAACGCGTGAGGTTGGACAGATTGAGCCACATGGCACCTCAATAACGAAAATATGACGTAAAAACAGACCGACCCCCAGGTGAAAAAACCATGGGGGTCGTAGACAACAGAAGTGGGTAAGCGATTAGCCGAGCGCAGCGTTCAAATCGGCCAGCAGCGTCTCAACATCAAGACCGTGTGCCCGAGCACCCTGCTCAAGGCTTTCATTCTGCGCTCCCATACATCCGACACAGCCAAGGTTGTGCTTCTGAAGCACCTTGACAGATTCGGGATAGGTACGCATCAGTTCAAAAAATGTCATCTCTTTGGAAATATTTGCGGCCATGGTGTATACTCCTTGAAAGTAGCGGATGTCCGCTACTCGTACTTGATATCAATTATTTCATACTCTTTTTTACCTGACGGCACAATGACTCTGACTGAGTCATCGAGTTTGTGGCCAATCAGCGCTTTCCCGACCGGTGATGTGCAGGAAATCTTACCCAGTTTAATGTCAGCTTCATCTTCACCGACAATTTTATAGGTAACTTCTTCTTCCGATGCGGTGTCGTACACAGTCACCGTACAGCCAAAGACAACTTTATCCGGTTTCAAGCCTGACAGATCGACAACGTGGGCGCGAGCCAGTTTACCGTTGATCTCCTGTATGCGCCCTTCAATAAAACCCTGACGGTTCTTGGCCGCATCATATTCGGCATTTTCGGAAAGATCGCCATGAGCGCGGGCTTCCGCGATATCCTGAATGACCTTGGGGCGTTCTTCACGAATCAGCCGCTTCAGCTCTTCCTGTAACGCTTCAAAGCTCTCTTTTGTTAATGGAATGGAATGGGACATCGAGTAATCTGCTCCTGTTTATAATAGATAATCCTGAATCGGTTTGACCGTCAACTCCTGCTTCTGCAACGAAATAATACTGTCAGCAACCGCTTTTGCACCGGCAACTGTTGTATAATACGCGAGATTATGCATCAACGCCTCGCGCCGGATAGAGAACGAATCTGCCACCGCCTGAGCACCCTGAGTAGTGTTCAGCACCAGTTGCACGTCGCCATTCTTGATGGCATCAACGATATGCGGACGTCCCTCAAGCACCTTGTTGACGCGGCGCACCGGAATGCCCTTGTCTTCCAGATACTGGGCTGTGCCGCCGGTGGCCAGAATACCGAATCCGGCTTTATACAGTTTTTCAGCAGCGCTGACAACATGTTTTTTGTCAGCATCACGCACACTGATAAAGACATTCCCGGACAACGGCAGCTTTACATTCGCACCCAGCTGTGATTTAGCAAACGCCTCGGCGAAAGTTTCACCGATTCCCATAACCTCACCGGTCGACTTCATCTCCGGCCCCAGCAAGGTATCAACGCCGGGGAATTTGACAAATGGGAAGACCGCTTCTTTGACTGAAATGTGCTTCGGAATAATATCATTGACTATTCCCAGCTCTTTAAGGGTTTTTCCGGCCATGACGCGGGCGGCGATTTTAGCAAGCGGGCGTCCGGTCGCCTTGGAAACAAACGGTGAGGTGCGTGAGGCACGGGGATTGACCTCCAGGATATAGACGGTTGAACCTTTGACTGCGTACTGGACGTTCATCAAGCCTTTGACATTCAACTCCAGCGCCATCAGTACCGTCTGGCGGCGGATTTCCGCTACGATATCCTGGCTGATCGAATACGGCGGCAGACTGCAGGCCGAATCACCCGAATGTATGCCAGCCTCCTCGATATGCTCCATGATGCCGCCGATCACGACGTCAACTCCGTCACAGAGCGCATCAACGTCAATCTCAATAGCTTCATCGAGGAAACTGTCAATCAGAATAGGGTGTTCCGGAGAAACCAGTACGGCGGTTTTCATATAGCGCTGCAGATTTTCCGAGTCATAGACAATCTCCATAGCGCGGCCGCCGAGAACATATGAGGGGCGCACAACCACCGGATAGCCGATGCGGGCAACAACCGCTTCCGCTTCCTCAAAAGAACGGGCCGTGCCGTTCTCCGGTTGGAGGAGTTTCAGTTTGTGCAGCATTTCCTGAAAACGCTCACGATCTTCAGCACGGTCAATCGCGTCCGGTGACGTCCCGATAATCGGCACTCCGGCCTTTTCAAGGGCAACTGCCAGTTTAAGTGGTGTTTGCCCCCCGAACTGGACGATCACGCCAACCGGTTTTTCAACGGCAACGATTTCCAGAACATCTTCCAGGGTCAGCGGTTCGAAATAGAGGCGATCAGAGGTATCATAGTCCGTTGAAACCGTTTCCGGATTACAGTTGACCATAATGGTTTCGTAGCCGTCTTCAGCGAGCGCAAACGCACCATGCACACAGCAGTAATCAAACTCGATTCCCTGTCCGATCCGGTTCGGCCCGCCGCCAAGGATCATGATTTTTTTCCGGTCGGTCGGCGCCGCCTCGCACTCCTCCTCGTAGGTAGAGTACATGTACGGAGTGTAGGCAACAAACTCGGCGGCACAGGTGTCAACCCGCTTGTACACGGGACGCACATTCAATGACCAGCGCAGTTCGCGCACGGCATCTTCACTTGTCTGCCAGAGTTTCGAGAGAAATTTATCGGAAAAACCCATTTGTTTAGCTTCGCGCAAAACGTGTCTGAAATCTACTCCCCCTCCCCTGGCGGGAGGGGGTTGGGGGGTGGGGGAAGCAGCATCGCGAGGTATTGTACCTTCACCCCCACCCTGGCCCTCCCCCGTCAAGGGGGAGGGGAAAAAGGCAGCCAGGCCCTTCAGCTCATCTTCTTTTTCAATAATCTGCCTTATATTATGCAGAAACCAGGGATCAATAGCAGTATGCTTCTGAACTTCAGCAACAGACATACCGCTGCGCAGGGCATCACCGATATACCAGAGCCGGTCGGCATTCGGCACACGCAGTTTCTCCAGCAGCAGTTGCTGTTCCTTACCGGTCAGCGCCCGCCGCGTTTCGCTGCCGAGTTCGAACATCCGGGAGTCGAAGCCGCTCACGCCTATTTCAAGGGACCTGATCGCCTTCTGAAATGATTCCTTGAAGGTTCGGCCGATTGACATGACTTCACCAACAGACTTCATCTGCGTCGTCAGTGTTGCGTCTGCAGCCGGAAACTTCTCAAAGGTGAAGCGGGGGATCTTGGTGACAACATAGTCAATGCTCGGCTCGAAGCAGGCCGGCGTTTCGCGGGTGATGTCATTGGTGACTTCATCAAGGGTATAGCCGACCGCCAGTTTGGCCGCTATTTTAGCAATCGGAAAGCCGGTTGCTTTTGACGCCAGTGCTGATGACCGCGATACGCGGGGATTCATCTCGATGACAACGAGACGGCCATCACGGGGGTTAATGCCGAACTGAATATTGGAACCACCGGTATCAACGCCTATTTCACGAATAATTTTCAACGACGCATCGCGGAGGATCTGGTACTCCTTGTCGGTCAACGTCTGTGCAGGAGCAATGGTGATCGAATCACCGGTATGCACCCCCATCGGATCGAAGTTTTCAATCGAGCAGATGATCACAACGTTATCGGCGGTATCACGCATCACTTCCAGCTCATACTCTTTCCAGCCGATAACCGATTCCTCAATCAGGATTTCATCGGTAGGCGAGGCATCAATGCCGCCCATCGCCATTTTTTCATACTCTTCGAGGTTATAGGCGATGCCGCCGCCGCTCCCTCCCAAAGTGAATGAAGGGCGGATGATGGCCGGGAAACCGATAGTTTTAATAACTTCCATGGCTTCAATATAATTATGAGCAAGTCCTGAATGGGGCACCGCCAGACCGATCTTTTCCATAGCTGCTTTGAAAAGAGTGCGATCCTCGGCTTTCTTGATGGCAGGAAGTTTAGCGCCAATCAGTTCTACACCGAATTTTTCCAGAATACCGGCTTCAGCAACAGACACGGCGGTATTCAGCGCCGTCTGGCCTCCCAAGGTCGGCAACAGGGCGTCAGGGCGCTCTTTCTCAATTATCTTGGCAAGAATTTCCGGCGTTACCGGTTCGATATAGGTGCGGTCGGCGAAGTCGGGGTCAGTCATGATGGTGGCCGGATTACTGTTCAGCAGCACTACTTCATACCCCTCTTCCTTCAAGGACTTGCACGCCTGAGTTCCGGAATAGTCAAATTCGCACGCCTGACCGATAACAATCGGGCCGGCGCCAATGATGAGAATCTTTTTGATGTCTGTTCTTTTCGGCATTTTTTCTCCTTATGGGCAGGAAGCACGCTCCCGGTGTTGTTAATTTATGCGAAACGTCTGACGACTATTGAAACAAATTCCTCCAAATCACCGATGCCATGCGTTGCAATATCATATACCTGATTTAGATCCAGTTTAGCGTATTCATGAACGACAAGATTGCGGAACCCGACAGCGCTGATCAATTTTTCCTGTAAATCAACGGAAATGATATTCCGGCCGCGCAGTAGACAAAAGAAATCGTTCATGCTGCCGGCCATGCCATATCCTTCATCACTGACAATATGAGCGGCCATGTCAACACATCCCTGAATCGCCTGCATGAGGTTGAACAGGACGATATCCTGGCTGTCTTCGTCAACCATAAACTCATCAATCGACGCAGAACGTTTTTCTTTTACCTTGTTGATGCATTTTTCAATAGTGGTCACTTTGGCCACCAGAATATTCCGGTCAACCACGAGCCTCACCTCCATAACGACTGCGCAGCCTGTTCAGGCGCATATCAATGTAATAAGAAAACTCGGCAATTAGCGGCAGTTTGTGACGCCTGAAACTTCGTAATACTTCTGGATCTTTATCATACACAACCTCTCCTTTTCCGAACACCTGGCCCAGCACAACTTCACTGGCATCATTCATAACAAGCGGATGAATATCGAACCGCAACATCCTCTCCAATTCGGTGTAATAGGCCATTTTCAGGTCATAATAGGCAGAAGAAACAATTGCGCCGTCCAGGAGAAAGGCGATGTCGATATCGCTTCCCGGTCTTTCTTTACCGGTCGCACGGGAGCCGAAGAGATAGCAGGCCACGATCTCTGGGCGGGTTGCGCAATAGGTTGCGATACTGTTTTTCAGTTCTTCAGTGGGCATGAGATGTGATATTTCCGTTAAATAGAGGTGCTTGCAGGAAACTTCCCTTTGCCCGAACTCTATTGTTCTGAGTTTGTCCAGATTATACTGATTTGCTTCCAATACATTTTGCGTAGACATATTCCGGATCGAGGTCAACCCCACAATCCCATTCTATTGTGTCGAATGATACTTGAACCCGTTTGAAAGCTTCATAGTCTTTAATGCGTTGAAATATGCCGAAATCCAGGATAGGCTTCATATCGAGAATACCTTTCTCGCCGTTGTCAAAAAAAATTGAAAGCACATAATTGTCACCTGGAACAACCGTTTTCACTGAAGGATACATAGCTCACTCCTTATTGTAGGGGCTGTATTTTGAATGGTTCTTTGCCGTTCATTATAAGATCCCAGTCGCTTAGCAGTTCTTCTTGATGTAACTCAGCCCAGGCGAGTGCGAGTTTTGTTTGCCTACTTGGAAGTCCACCTTCAATAATTTCACATGTGCGAATGTCAACTGATGCTTTATATTCGTTGTAGTATACATGAAAGTGCGGTGGCGGATGTTCACCTGGAGCAAAATACATCCGAATAATGATTCCGTAGAACGTTGAAATAGTTGGCATTGGCTTCGCTCCATTCCGCCCTTAATGATAATCGTAGTCTGCCGTTGAACAGTCTTACTGTGAAACGCAACATTGTTGTGTCGCGTTGCTAAAACTAACGACCAACAAAACTGTTTACCTCCGTCATTGCTGCTTCAATAGGCTTGGCGTACTCTGATCTCATAACAGACTTATCGTTCCCACCAGAATTAATCTTTGCTCTTTACCACATACGCCGCTCCATCTTCGGCACAACGACAAACATGTGCTGGATGGCTTTTTTGCCGCAACCACCAATTCCTCAATGAACCGGTTTCTGCTTTGTTATGGAAATATGCCATTTCTTCTTGTCTGCTCATTTCTTTAATTTCTTCGTAAATTTGCAACTGAGCCGAACGTTTAAAGGCGATACAGTCGAATGTTTTTTCACTATTCTTCATCTGTCATAACCGCATTCTTTTCATTGGGTCAATTCCTTCAATAGGTCACGATATAAATTCAGTTACTACTCGACAACTCTCATTCATCGTTCTCAAGCACCAGCGAGGGAATGCATCCGGGGGCGCTCCAGCGTCCCGTGTCGCAGTATCAGCTATCATCTCGAACCACCCCAATTATTACGGTATGGTTATGAGCAGGTACAATTTGGGGTCTCGCTGGGTTACGACAAGACAGGACGCTGGAGCGTCTACTTCAATCAGTTGGGTTGCAGTCATAGATAATCCTCCAAAATGGGCTGATTGCTCCGCAAGCATATGTTCTGTATTTATTCTGTTCAACTGTTATTGCCGCTCGTGCGCACAAACCGAACAACTACCCAAACAGAACATTTAGTCTGTGATCACGAGAATACATCTCACGCCACAATCGTAGTCGAAGCCACCAACCGATGCCCGATGTTGTCAACCATTACCCCGAAGCCTTCAAGAGTGCGCACACCCAGCAACGTCATATCACCCTTCTGCGCAAAAACCAGCTCATCGGTCGTCTCATAGCCGTCAGCCTTGATTATTGCATAACCAATCTCCCGTTCAATACGGGTGCCATCGGCAGTCTGAAAAATTTTCTTGCGACGTGGCGTAATACCTGCCCGAGTAAGAATATCCGCCGGTAGCCAGGAAAGTTCGGAACCGGTTTCAACAAGCGCCTCTACCGGCGGTGTTTCAATCTCTTCATGTTTGGGATTAGCAACGACAATTTCGATCTTGAACATGCTCATCACGACACCTCCTGACTCATACCGAAATTCATTCACGCACCTCAGTTCCGCTCGCCCATTATCTACTACAGTCACTCAAAAACATGAAAAAACGACTCCACATCAAGACCATTAATCACGGTTTCGCATTACCGCTTACGACTCAGTTTGCTGTATGCATTTTACGTGGCTTATGCGGAATAATCCCGATAAGCGCCCGCAATGCGTTATTTATTGCCGTAGCATCAGGAAAATAGGCGCGTACATCCCGATCAATAAGAACAGCATCAGCATCGGGAATAAATTTTTGCACAAGCACTGAGCCGTCATCATGCCGCACTTTGACGGTATGCCCTGCTCGATACAGAGCGCTATGTTTGCCTCTGACACCTCCCGAAAAATCAACCGGGCGTATCTCTTCCGTTTCAATTTTCTTTTTCATACAATCTCCTTTCAACAGGCAACGCGCATCTGGCACTAATGATCCGAATACTTCTCCCTCGTTCAGTGTAGGAAACGACAAGCAACCGCCTTTGTTCTGACATTCCGATATCTATAAACCGGTATTCACCTTCAGAATGATCCGTATCTGCAACCGTGATTGAGAGAGAATCAGCAAAAACCGAGCGGGCTTCCTCAAAACTGACTTTATGGTTTTTGAGATTCACCTTTGATTTATAGTTATCCCACTCAAAAATCATCAGATAGTCCTATGGATAAAAAGGATAACGGCGGATATCAGCTAAAACAAAAATCTTTTTTGGTAACGTCACGTCACTCAACATCTTGAAAATCACTTCTTCAAAATCCCAATAAGCTATTAAATTCCCTTTACAAATCGCCCCATACTTCATCCTCCTCAGCACAGAGCCAATCCTTCTTCAGAGATGATTCACTGGCCACAACGGTATAAATCCCTTCTCGAATGGCTTTTGCCTTAACAACAGCGATAAAATCGAAAACTTCACCCAGAAAAAAAGGTTCCGGTATGGTTTCAATTTCGTGCATCACTGCGGCTCTGTTAAGCATGTTAGCCTCCCATTACTTGTACATCTTCCGTACGAATGACGCCCACAGATACTGGTCATGGTTATCAGCCAGATCAGAAGGCCCGCCCTCACAAACACCCGCCAAAGAAATAAGACTATTTACCTGTTCATCTGTTCTCATATACCAACTCCTCAATCCCCATGACACCTAACTCATTTCACCCCGGAAAAACTCCTAAAAAGCTGCTGCAGCCCTGAAACAATTGAATTCACCACTTCCGGTTCGGGAATCGGGATCTTCAGACACGGTTTGCCGCTTGACTCATCCGTACCGATAAATCTCTGGACGATAGACTCAAGCGGTTGCACAGTTCTGCTCTCACCAGACACAGCATGATCCGGTTTTTGCGGGGCAAGTGACTGGCTCAACTCCATCAGAAAACGTGCTCCCCCTGCCAGCAGATCGTTGAGCGCCTTTTGTCCCGCATCGACAATCGGTTCCGATTTTTCCTCTTCATCAGCGAATTCAGCATCGACTTCGGTCTCATCATCGACGGCTTGTTCCTCTTCCTCACGCTCCTCACCTTCAAACTGTTGTGCACCTTTTTCCAAACCAGTGGTGGCCTCCTCAACAGATGACATGAACTGTTCCATCTGCGTCTGCCCCATCATGACGACATCGGCACCATCTTCGTCAAGTACCCCGGCAAAGAGCGACTTTTTGAAGCTAAGCAGACCGAGTATCCGCTCCTCAATTGAATTTCGGGAGACGAAGTTGATTATCCGCACCGGTTTTTTCTGCCCCATGCGGTGAATACGGGCAATGCGCTGTTCCAGTACCGCAGGATTCCAGGGGATATCAAGATTGATCAGCAGTGAGCCGCTTTGCAGGTTGAGTCCAACGCCACCGGCATCGGTGGAGAGAAATACGCGACAGGCGGGATCTTCGCGGAAACTGGTCATCAGCCCCTTGCGATCTTTTGACGGCACACTGCCGTTCAAGTGAACATAACCGATTCCGTTGGCTTCCAGCAATTTAGCCACCAGATCGGTCATGATATGCCATTGGCTGAAGACTACTGCCTTCTCCGTTCCCTCCTGCATCATTTCCTGGAGGATAATCTCCAATTCTTCAAGCTTTGGACCATGCAGGGTGCGCTTGTCCACCAGCCAGGTGTTATCCGACACCATCCGCATACAGGCGAGCGCCATCTGCAAACGCCGCTGATCGGCTTCGCAGAGAAAACGATGGCGCCGCCACTTTGCCACCAATCTGACGACGATATCGGCATAATCCTCATGCAGCGCCATCTGCTCTGCAGTCATCGGTACGAAAAAATTCTTGTCGATCCTGCTCGGAAGCTGTTTCAGCACTTCACTCTTCTTGCGGCGGATCATCACGTCTTTCAGGGAAGTCCGCACCTTTTCGAGATCGCGATAGCCGATAACCTTTCCATGATGGTCGGTAACACGGTGATTGTGGGCAAAACGGTAGAGCGGCCCCAAATGCTGGCAATCGACAAACTCCATCAGTGAATGAAGCTCCTCAATGCGGTTCTCCAGCGGGGTGCCGGTAAGCACAATGGCAAACGTCGATTTCAGGGATTTTACCGTGCGGGCGGTGCGGGTCTTCCAGTTTTTGATGCGTTGCGCCTCATCGAGAATAATCAAATCCGGTTCCCAGGCGTGAATGAACTCAAGATCACGGTGTACCAGTTCGTAATTGGTCAGTTTAAAGAATGAATCCGAGGCGTACACATACTTCCGATGGGGCGTCATCCCCTCGACCATAGTGGCGCTGCGGCTGGTAAAGCGGTCAATTTCGCTCTTCCACTGGTGTTTGAGAGAGGTTGGAGAGATTATCAGCACCTTTTCGATCTTGTAAAGGCGGGCCATCAGTTCGGCGGCAGCAATGGCCTGAACGGTTTTGCCAAGCCCCATGTCATCACCCAGCAGGCAACGACCGGCAGAGAGGGCAAACAGGGCACCCTGACGCTGATAGGGATACAGTTGTGTAGTGAGAAGGGTGTCAAAAAGCGGACTGTCAATCCCCTGCGGCAGAAATTCCGCAACAAGAGTTTTATTGTGCGCTGCATCCTGGTGATCCGCGATAAACGTCATCACGTCATCGTAGCAGCGCACCTCATGACCCTTCCAGCGGGAGAGAGCATTCAAAAAAGTGTTAATATCCTGAAAACGCCGCTCCTTCAACACTCCGAAATCATCAAAATAGCGCCGGGACAGAGTGAGCAGGCCGGCAGGGGCGTTTGAACCGGGGCGAAAGCGAACCTCGCGCTTGAGACCATAACTCAGGTAGACTTCGGAATAGCCGGGTTGAAAACCGCTATCAAACTGCCGCACCACTCCGCGTTTCTTTTTCAGGCTGGCAAGAGTAAATTCAACATGCTTGCACGTTCCCAGAGTGTTGATACTGAAATCAGGGCATGAACAGTAGTTGTCGCCCGGTTTGTCACCACGAATGGCAAGACGATAGGTTTTGCCACTTTCCGGATTGGTCAGGAGGAAGTCGGAAAAAACCGGATGGCCACCGACATTGTTCAGCTTGAACGCCTGGCGCTCACCAAACTGCTTGCGCAGAAGACGTTGCCACTCCTCCATCTCCATATCTTCCGGCTTGTGAGTTCTGACAACTCTGGTAACCGCCTCCGCAACAGCAAGAAGTTTGGGTTTCTTGTTTGGTTTTGATTGAGTTTTTGTCATTGATTTCTACCGTTTTTTTTGAGGTGATTGTTATTTCCGATTGATAAATTGAATGACTGAATCACTGAATTGTTTGAAATCATCAAGATGCCGACGCAGAACAAGAATCACGATTTCTGCATCGACTGTTTCATATTGATGAACAACAATATTTCGGAATTTGGACATTTTTTCCATCACAGCTAATTTATCCGGAGCCAGAATGTTGTTTTCAGCCAAAACTCTGAAAGTATCAGCGTATGTTTCCGGTATACGCAACCCGTTATCGGATATAACGTGATTGGCAATATCGGCGCACAGCTCAATCATCATCTGCAGAGTCCGCTCGACAATCCTCTGGATCTTCCAGTCGCTACGATACTGTTCAACTGTTAGCGCAGAATATTCACTAACCTGCTTCTGATATTCCGAGAGGGAGGCAATTTTACGAAAAACAAGCGCTTTATCAACCATCAGGCAAACCTCCCATAAAGAATATCCTGTTCTTTGCGACTGAAATCAAAAAATTCCCGAAGCGCCAACGACTCGAATTTATGACGGAGGAACGGCTGTTTATCTGCTATCAGACGTTTTTTCCGTAAAATTCTCCCGATCAGACTTATCGAAGCATCATTCAAAATAACCAGGTCAATTTCGTCCGTCTTCAATACATCAGATACCGCGCCGATTATGTCGAGCTTTACTTCCGCTTTATCGACACAACTATTCAAATAAATTGCAATATCTACATCAGATAACGGTCGCTGCTCCCCTAACGCTAACCCACCGAAAATATAGGCAAAAACGACCCTCTGATCTCGAGAAAAAAGAGGCTCCAGAAGAGCTAGCTTTGCTGAAATGTCTGTAGGTATCCTGTTTTGTTTAATCATCACATCTCACCTGAACACAAAAAACACCGCGCCGGCGAGACAGCAGCCGGCCCAGAGAAAGTCCCATTTGAGCGGTACCCCCATGTAATATACCGCAAAGGGGACAAACACGCAGAGCGTGATCACCTCCTGGGTGATCTTGAGCTGCGCCAGCGAAAAGCTGCCGGCATAGCCGATCCGGTTTGCCGGAACCTGTACCAGATATTCAAAAAAGGCAATCCCCCACGAAACAAAAACGGCAATCAGCCAGTGCCGGTTGTTGAAATTTTTCAGATGCGCATACCAGGCAAAGGTCATGAACACATTGGAGATCACCAGCAGTACAATCGTCCTCATATTGCGCCACGCTCTTCGTCAAGTTCCTGCACCCAGCCGTTTTCAAGCCCTGCTTCTTCGAGGGCCGCAACGGCAGCGTCATACTCCCCGTGATTCACCGGTCGAGCCATCCCCTCAATTTCCAAAGCCTTGTGAGCCGGGAAATATTGGCTCATCAGGGCAATATGGGTTTCATCCCCAAGATTTCCGGCAATCCAGGGGAGTGTTTCCAACGATCCCGCTCTGTTGCCCGGCAGAACCAGGTGGCGAATGATAAGGCCGCGTGCCGCCACATCATCTTCATTAACCTGAAGATGACCGACCTGCCTGAGCATCTCAATCACTGCGGTACGATTGATCTCGCAATACCCGGGAGCAGAGGATATATCAACAGCAGCGGAGTTGTCAGAGTATTTCATATCGGGCAGGTATAGAGAAACAATACCGTCAAGAAGCTGCAACGCATCAACATTTTCATAACCGCTGCTGTTCCAGACGATCGGCAGCGAAAATCCAAGCGGAATCGCCAGCCAGAGTGCCGCGAGAATCTGCGGCAGATAGTGGGTCGGGGTGACGAAGTTGATGTTATGGACCTGCTGTTTTTGCAGCTTCACCATGCGAGCGGCCAGTTCCCTGGTGGGTATCTCTTGACCGTTACCAAAATGGCTGATGGGAAAATTCTGACAGTACGCACATTTTAAGGAGCAGCCGGACAGAAAGATGGTGCCTGAGCCCTGTGTACCGGAAATGGGCGGTTCTTCACCGCGATGCACATTCGTCGAGGCAATCTTTGGTTTCAACCCTGCCCCGCAGATTCCCCGCTCATCTTTTATTCGGTTGACGCCGCAGTTATGGGGACAGAGGTCACAGGAGGCAAGACGCCGGTAGGCTTCCCGGATGCGGTGCAGCAATTCGCCGGAGGCATGAAGCTTCACGTAGTCCATCACCATCAGGGCATATCAGGATATGTGAGCCGAGCCTGAACCAACCAGGCGGGATCGGGCTCCGACACCACATGTTCTTTCTCGAAAATTACCCGTAAGTCAAAATAAAGATCCGGAAACAGCTTGGAATAGAAGCTTTCATCCCAATTAAACAGTTCCGCTACACCATATTTTCCATCAACCAACCAGTAGCGTTCGGCGCTTTCTTCCATGGGACTGATAATGATGAATTCTTGCACACGATGCTGCTCGTAGAGCCATTTTTTAGTACGGCGATCCTTTATGATGTTAGACGGTGACAAAACTTCAATCACCAGGTCTGGCGCTCCCTTGATATTTTTTTCAGTAATTTTCTCCGGGTCACAGACAACAAAAACATCCGGTTCTACGACGTTAATGTCATCCAACACCACATCAAGCGGAGCTACAAAAGGTTTGCATGGCTTCCCGATAAAAAACTTTTCAAACATAGTTGCAAGCTTGAGCACGATAACCTGATGCTTTACGACCGGCGAAGGCGCCATATCGTAGACAACACCATCAATAATCTCCAAACGAACACCTTCGGGAAGCTTTTCATACTCCTGGTAGGTATACGGTTCCGGATACTGACGTTTTAGATTTGTCATGGTGCGTCCTCCTTATCATGCCCGGTTACATGCCATCATCTCAACAAAACGCCCGAAAAGATACTGCGAATCATGTGGTCCTGGAGACGCTTCCGGATGGTGCTGCACCGAGAAAATCGGCAGAGCGCAGTGGCGGATCCCTTCGACAGTCTGGTCGTTCAGATTTTCATGCCCCAGACAGGCAACGTCACCAAGGGAATCAAGATCGACGGCAAAACCGTGATTCTGGGAGGTAATTTCAACCTTGCGTGTTGACATATCCATAACCGGCAGGTTGGAACCGTGATTGCCGAACGGCAGCTTGACTGTTTTTCCTCCGAGAGCCAGCCCAAGCAGCTGATGACCGAGACAGATGCCGAAAATCGGTTTTTTACCGATAAGCTTTCTGATCTCCGCCTGCACGCCGGTCAGTGGTTCAGGGTCACCGGGACCATTGGAGAGGAAGATACCATCAGGGTTCATGGCAAGGGCTTCCTCCGCCGGGAAATTGGCCGGGACAACGGTCACATCACAGCCGGCAGATACCAGACAGCGCAATATATTGTATTTAATACCGAAATCGTATGCGACAACTTTGTACTTGAGCGTAGAGGAGTCTATCTGCGGATACCCGTCAGCAAGATCCCACTCTCCTTCGGTCCAATGGTACGGTTTCTCGCAGGAAACACCGGAAGCCAAATCAAGCCCCACCATACTGGGGAGAGCTTTCGCTTTGGCGATCAGACTGGCGTGATCGAGGTCAACCGTAGATATGATACCGTTTTGGGCACCCTTGTCGCGAAGATGCCGGGTCAAGGCCCGGGTATCAATCCCCTGAATACCGATCACGCCGTTCTCCTTGAGGTAGGCATCAAGGCTCATAGTTGCGCGCCAGTTCGAATAACAGTCAAGATACTCCTTGACGATAAAACCGGACAGGAACAGTCCGAGACTCTCGATATCTTCCGGGTTGATACCGGTGTTGCCAATCTGCGGATAGGTCATGGTCACCATCTGCCCTTTATAGGACGGATCGGTCAGAACCTCCTGATAGCCGGACATGGCGGTATTGAACACAACTTCACCGGTGGCTTCACCACTGGCTCCAAACGATTTACCTTCAAAGATGCGCCCATCGGCGAGCGCAAGAATTGCTTTCATAATAGTGTGGCTCCTGACATCTGATTTAGCGTTTGTACATCACTTTACCGTTCACAATAGTTGCTGCGGCGCCACCGATCATTTTATTACCAAGCCAGGGCGAATTTTTGGATTTACTGGCCAGTTTGTCAGCCTCTACTACCCACTCACAGGCCGGATCAATCAGAGTAATGTCAGCCACGGAACCGGTCTTGAGAGTTCCACGCTGCAATCCAAGTATATTCGATGGTATACATGACATTTTATCAATCAGTTGATTAAGGGTTAACGTTCCTTCTGCAACGAGCCCGAGTGACAGGGGCAAAGATGTTTCCAGGCCGATGATACCGTTCATGGCGACAGTGAATTCGACATCTTTTTCATCCTGATGATGCGGCGCGTGATCAGTCGCGATAGCGTCTATGGTGCCATCTTTCAATCCAGCTTTGATGGCGGCCACGTCATCGGCCTCACGGAGCGGCGGATTCATCTTGGCGTTGGTGTTATAGCCGCGAACCGCGTCATCGGTCAGGGTGAAATAGTGCGGAGCTGTTTCACAGGTCACCTTAACGCCGCGCGCTTTCGCCTCACGGATTATCCGTACAGCACCTTTGGTTGAAACATGGGCAATATGAATCGGTGTACCGGTATACTCGGCCAGCATCGTCTCACGGGCAGTCGCAATATCCTCCGCAACGCGCGGAATCCCTTTCAGCCCCAGTTCAGTGGAGGTAAAGCCCTCATTCATGGCGCCCTCGCCTACCAGTTCCAACTCTTCGGCATGGGAAATCACCATGATCCCGATGCCGGCAGCATACTGCAGGGCGCGCATCATCAGTTCGCTGTTATGCACCGGCTTACCGTCATCGGAAACAGCAACACAGCCCGATTCCTTCAACTCACCCATTTCCGACATGCGATCTCCGGAGAGCCCGTACGTTATGGAACCAACGGGGAACACATTGCAGAAACCTTCACTCCTGGCTTTGTTGATGATGTAACTGGCAACGGTTTTATTATCGATAACCGGCTTGGTGTTCGGCATGCAGCAGATCGAGGTAAACCCGCCTGCTACCGCCGCCCTGGTTCCGGAAATGATGTCCTCTTTGTATTCCAGGCCTGGATCACGCAGGTGGACATGCATATCGATCAACCCCGGCACGACATACTTACCGGCAGCATCAATGACCTCAGTACCAGACTGTGCAGCCAACTTTTTGCCAATCTCTTTAACCAGGCCGTTTTCCACCAGCAGGTCCAGAGTGTCATCAATGTTCTGGCTCGGGTCGATTACCCGGCCGTTTTTTATCAGCAGATTCATATAGTCTCCTTTCAGAAATAAAATTATAAAGAACTATTTCCGGAACGTTCAATTTTGTGCAAGGTCAAGGAAGATGAACGTTTGCTCGGAGGCGTAGCACCGCTACGCCGCACACGGAAACGAGAAATCTGACGCCGAGATTGCGCAAAAGTGGACGTTTCCTACTCCAGTTCGCCGCCGCATACATGGTACAGCATCGACATCCTTACCGCGACACCGTTCTCCACCTGCTTTAGAATCCAGGACTGATCACCGTCAACCATGCTTGAAGACATTTCGACACCCCGATTGATCGGTCCGGGGTGCATGACCATCGCATTCGGTTTGGCCAGTTTGATATTGTTCGGATTCAAACCGAAATAGCGGGAATATTCACGAGCGTTCGGCATGAGGGTTTTCCCCTGGCGTTCCTGCTGAATACGCAGCATCATAACGACGTCGGCATCCTGCAGCGCCTCGTTCATGGTCGCGCAGACCGTGACATCGCCCAACCTTTCCACCCCCGGCGGCATCATGGTCGGCGGTCCGGCCAGAAAAACCTGTGAACCAAGCTTGGTCAGTCCCTGAATATTCGATCGTGCCACACGACTGTGGGTGATATCCCCGACAATCGCCACTTTCAGGCCGTCCAGACGCCCGAAACGGTCTTTCATGGTCAGCATGTCGAGCAGTCCTTGAGAAGGATGTTCATGGGCACCGTCACCGGCGTTGATAATCGAACAGTTTATTTTGTTCGCCAGAAAATAGTGCGAACCGGAGACAGAATGGCGCATGACAATAATATCAGGCTTCATCGCCAGCAGATTGAGAGCCGTATCAGCAAGTGTTTCACCTTTGGTCGCTGAACTTGATGCTGTCGTAATATTAACCGTGTCGGCGGACAACCGCTTGCCGGCAATCTCAAAGGAGGTCCGGGTTCGCGTTGACGCTTCGTAAAACAGGTTGATAATCGTCTTGCCGCGCAGCGTCGGCACTTTTTTTATGTCTCGATTGTTGATTTCCCGCATGCTTTCCGCAGTTGCTATCAACAGTTCAATGTCCTCTTTCGACAAGTCCCGCAGGGCAATAATGTGTTTGTGTCTGAATTCGGCCATGCCTGTTTACCCCCCTATTTTTCGAGTACAACCTCAATTGGCTGGTTTAATCCGTCAAAAACAACCTGAACATTTTCCTTATGGCTGGTTGGGACATTGCGCCCCACAAAATCGGCGCGAATCGGCAGTTCACGGTGACCCCGGTCAATCAGGACCGCAAGCTGAATCGACTGTGGACGCCCGAAATCCATCAGCGCATCCATAGCAGCCCGAATCGTCCGACCGGTGTACAGGACATCGTCAACCAGAATGACTTTCTTTCCTTCCAGAGAAAACGGAATATCAGTTCTACCGACCGCCTGATGTGGCAACTGGCCGGAGCAATCATCACGGTAGAGCGTAATATCAACAGCTCCCACCGGAACCGTCCCACCCTCAATAACACTAATCTGCTGAGCGATCCCGTCAGCAATAAAAGCACCGCCCGAACGGATACCGATCAGCACAATGTCAGTTACGCCTTTGTTGCGCTCGAGAACTTCGTGGGCAATACGCGTCAGAGCACGCTTGATTCCTGCACCATCCATCAGTACCGTATGATCATAAGCCATTCGCCAACCTCCTTATGGATAAAAAAAAGAGCCTCCCCGCGTCAAGCGGCAAGACTCTTCTGTTATGAATATCGTATTGAGCCATTGTATTGCCTTTGCTGGTCTCTCGGACCAGATTAAAAGGTGGTGTATGTAACAAGCATCGACACTCTACCTTCAAAGTCGGTAGAGGTCAAGCACGAATTTTCACGAATTTAGCCGCTACAAGTTCCTGCCGTCCGCTTCGGCAAACAGCCGCAATTTCTGCATCATGGCTTCAAACTTCGACGGTTTAAGTGACTGCGCGCCATCAGACGACGCATGTTCCGGATCCGGATGCACCTCAATGATCAGGCCGTCAGCCCCCGCTGCCACTGCTGCATAACTCATTGGCGCCACATAGTGATGGTTGCCGGTACCGTGAGACGGGTCAATAACTACGGGGAGATGCGTTTTCCCTTTTAAAACGGGGATAGCGGATAAATCGAGAGTGTTGCGGGTGGCGGTTTCGAAGGTGCGGATCCCCCGCTCGCAGAGGATAACGGACTGATTCCCCTCACTCATAATGTATTCGGCGCTCATCAGTAATTCCTGAATTGTCATCGCCATACCGCGCTTCAAGAGGACCGGTTTGCCAAGCTGGCCGACTTTTTTGAGCAGTGCGAAATTCTGGGAATTGCGGGCACCGATCTGCAGCATATCGGCATAATCCGCCACCATATCGGCTGTTTCAGGATTAATAACCTCTGTAACAAAGGGGAGGCCGGTCAGGTCGCGCGCTTTGGCCATCAGTTTCAGCCCCTCCTCCTCAAGTCCCTGGAATGAGTAGGGAGACGTCCGCGGCTTGAACGCACCGCCTCGCAGCATATGGGCCCCTGATTTTTTGACCGCGAGGGCGGATTCAAGTATCTGTTCTTCACTTTCAACCGCACACGGACCGGCCATAATGACAATCTGCGGGCCGCCGATTGAGACCGTGTCACTGATCCTGACCATGCTCGACTCCTTCTTGACTTCAAGTGAAGCCAGCTTGTAGGGTTGCAGGATCGGCACCACATTTTCCACGCCGTGCAGGCTTTCCAGCGCCTGCAATGCCGCTTTGCCCCGCTCATCACCGATGGCTCCGATAACATCGCGCGTTGTGCCATGAATTACATGCGATGTGTACCCCAGTTCCTTGATACGCCGCAACACTTCATCCTTATCCTTCTTTACAGCACCTGCCTTCATTACGATAATCATTCCCTGGTCCTTTCCCACAAACAGTCAAGGCCGGAAGTTCCCCCGGCCTTGACTGAACTGAATTATCAGACAGTAAAAAACCGGGGAGACTTGCGTCTGCCCCGGTTTGTAGTTTCGTGTAGTAGCTTCTTCGCTTACACCATTACCCGGGCAGACGGCCTGAAATAAAAGCCGAACCAGAAGTAAAAGCTGAAAGCGATGGAGAAGCGGTTTGAGTTCATGCACGGCACTAAAGCACAGCCATACCGGTGTTGTCAAGAGGGAAATCGGCATCGCTTGACTCTCCGGAGCGCCTGTGCTAGTTGTTTTTACAATTATAGCATCAGCATATGCGGAGTCAGCAGATGTACCTACCCGATATTGAAACATTCACCACGCTCGCGCAGCACGGCAACCTTATTCCGGTCTATCGCGAGATAATGGCCGACATGGACACACCGGTCACTGCGTTCAAAAAACTTGACGACGGTCACTACTCCTTCCTGCTCGAAAGTATCGAAGGGGGGGAAAAATGGGGGCGCTACAGTTTTATCGGTTCCAATCCTGCGCAGATAATCCGTGCCAAAGGCACTGTTGTCGAAATTATCCGCAACGGCATAACGACAACAATCACTGCTGAAGACCCGCTGGAGTGCATACGGACAATCCTGGCCTGCTACAACCCGGTTGAGGTAAAAGGTCTCCCCCGTTTTCTCGGCGGTGCGGTCGGGTATCTTGGCTATGACATGGTACGGCATTTTGAACACCTGCCCAGCAGCAAGCCGGCTGATCTTGATGCCTATGATGCCTACTTCCTGATTACTGATACTATTGTCATATTCGACACGGTCAGCCAGAAAATCAAAGTCGTCTCAAATGCCTATCTGGATGGCAAAAAAACAGCGGAACAGGCATATCAGGATGCAGCGGAAAAAATCGAAGCCCTCATAAGGCTCCTCCGCACCCCCCTTTCGTCCGTGGCAGCGGTGCCGACCGGTAACACGGTCGATCTTCGCTCCAATGTCACCCGGGAAGAGTTCGAAACTTCCGTTACAAAAGCCAAAGAGTACGTCTGCTCCGGTGACATCATTCAGGTCGTCCTTTCGCAGCGTTTCAGCGGAGAGCTGACAGCGGATCCTTTTGACATCTATCGCGTCCTGCGCACCCTCAACCCGTCACCCTACATGTTTTTCCTCCGCCTGAACGACACGGTCATCGCCGGCGCATCGCCGGAAGTCATGGTTCGTAAAGAGGGGCGTCGCGTCGAGCTGCGCCCCATTGCCGGCACACGTCCCCGCGGCGCCACTGTCGAGGCTGATGAACTGCTGGCGGAGGAGCTGCTCGCCGATCCGAAGGAACGTGCCGAACACGTCATGCTGGTTGATCTCGGCCGTAATGACCTCGGGCGGGTCTGCAGCACCGGAACGGTCAACGTCTCCGAGTTGATGATCATTGAACGCTACTCCCACGTCATGCACATTGTATCCAACGTCCAGGGAGAGCTGGCAGGTGAGCGCGATGCCTTCGACCTTGTCCGCGCCACCTTTCCGGCAGGCACCCTCTCCGGAGCGCCGAAGATCCGGGCGATGCAGATCATTGACGAGCTCGAACCGGTACGGCGTGAAGTCTACGGAGGTGCCGTCGGTTACTTTTCGTTCGACGGCAACATGGATCTCGCCATCACCATACGGACATTGGTGATCAAAGATGGTAAAGTTTATCTCCAGGCCGGCGCCGGGATTGTTGCCGATTCTGACCCGGCGGCCGAATGGCAGGAGACAGTCAACAAGGGTATGGCGGTCATGAAAGCGATTGAGATTGCCGAAGGGGGACTTGAATAGAGTATCACTTCACTCCGGCCTGCAGTACATACGGGAAAACCATATCTGTAATAATCCGGTACCCCTCAGCACCAGGATGAATACCGTCTTCCTGGTTGAGGGCGGGATTACCGGCGACCCCCTGCAGGAAAAAAGGAATCAGTATCAGGTCATGCTTCTGAGCCACTGCCGGGTAGATAGCTGCAAATTTTTCTGTAAAATCACGCCCCATGCTGGTGACCATACGCATGCCGGCCAGGACAACGGTGACCCGGTTTTGCTTGAGTATGCGGACAGTTTCTGTGATGTTTTTTTTCGTCACCTGAGGATCAATTCCGCGCAGTCCATCATTGGCTCCGGTTTCAAGAATAACGATATCCGGCTTTAGTTTGAGAACCCAGTCAACTCGAGAAAGTGTCCCGCTACTTGTCTCACCGCTGATACCGGCATTCACAACCCGCCAGCGATACCCCGCAGCCTGCAGTTTCTTTTCCAGTTGAGCCGGATAGGCATCTGTTTCATTGAGTCCATACCCAGCAGTGAGACTGTCTCCCACGGCGACTATGGTTCCAGCGAAAGAGGTCTGCGCCGGAATGACCGCAGGCGCAGGAGTGGTCTGTTTCTCACAGCCGCTCAGCAGGCAGCCGAGAACAACAGCCAGAGCAGGAAGCCGCAGTGTATGTATCATCGTGTCACTCCCCTACAAAAATCTGAATTATCAGAGTATCGTATCATTCATCTGCCTGTTCGCGCAGGAATACTGCCGGTTTTACCCGCAGGATCGAGAACGAGGCTCCTAATCCGACAGCAATGATAAGCAGTGACGTCGCCAAAACCATCATGAGGCTGATAGCAGTGCATGGCCGATACGGCACATTGAGAGCAAAGCGGCAGATGGCCCAACTGGACGTCTGGGCAAGAACCAGGGCGCTCAGGGCGCTTCCCAGCCCGAGACAGAGGTTCTCTGCGGTGAAGACCGTTATAACAAATCGTCCCCGGGCTCCGAGAATCGTAAAATAGACGGCTTCCCGTATGCGGGCGTAGCGGGTGGCTATGATGGAACTGACAATTATCAGAACACCGGCGACGACACTAAAAAAGGTAAAAAAACGAATGATCGCCGAAAGTTTCCCCATGATTCCGGCAAAAATAGTTGCCGTTTCTGTCATGTTAATAACCGTTATGTTCGGGAAGTCGGCTACGATGCGGTTCTGGAGTGCAGCGATGTTGTCCTTGTCCACTCGAACGGCAGCAAACAGACTTTGGGGAGCATCCTTGAGGACATCGTCCGGAAAGACGAAGTAGAAGAAGGGCTGCAGTGTCTCCCGGGTAGTCGTGCGCACGCTCGAAATACGGACATCCATCGGAATGCCCTGGATTCGGAACGTAATAGTATCACCGATATGCATATCCCGCATCTTCAGAACCGTATCGAGAACTGAAACCTGAAGTCCCGGCCACTCTTTCCGGTAGAGTGCATCCCCGTCGACAATCTGTTCGCTGTCCAGCAACTGTTCACGGTAGGTGAGGTTAAACTCCCTGCCGAGATTGTCGCCGCGTTTTTTATGCTCTTCCTCCTGATTAACCGGAACACCGTTGACGGCTATCACCGTTCCCTTGACGACCGGATAAAACGTCGTGGCACTTCCGAGGGATTGTGCAAGCGCGGCCTTCTGTCCCGGCTGGATATCGATAAAAAAGAGGTTGGGTGCCTTCGGCGGGTAGGATGTTATGAAGGCGCTGTCCAGATTGTTCTCGACGAGGGTTATGCAAAAGATTACGGCAAGGGATGCGGTAAGAGTTACAATTGATACGCGCGTGGCGTTGCCGGGACGGAAGAGTCCTCTCACCGCCTGACGCATGATGAGGTTTCGCAGCTGTATTTTCTGTAACAGGTACATGATCCCTTCAGCACAGATCAGAGACACGAGAATCAGCAGCGCCACTCCGAGTATAAAATAAATCCCGGTCTTCACCTCCCGAATCCGCCAGACAACCATACCGAACAAAAAAAACAGGGAAACAGCGCTGCTGAGCCAGGTCGGTCTGCTCCGGAGAGAGCTTTGTTCTTCTTTACCGAAGATGGCCCGAGGTTTTACCTCTCTCAGTCGGTAGATCGGCAGAGCGGTAAAGAGAAAAACGACGATAAAACCAAGAATGAGCCCTTCCGTCACCGCACTCCCCGATATCGTCAGCTCCACTGCAGCAGGGAGCAGGCCGCGAAACAGTTCCGGGAGAAACACCTGGAGGAGAACACTTGCCGCAAGACCGATGAGCGTCCCGATCAGACCGAGGGCAAAGGTCAAGGCAAAATAGTGCCTGAGAATGAAGCGGCTCCCCGCCCCCACCGCTTTCATGATGGCGATGGTGCGCTCCTGCTCTTTCAATAGAGCCGTCAGTGTGCTCTGAATGCCGATCCCCGCGAGGAGCAGGGTGAAAATACCAATCAGGTTGAGAAAAAATAACAGGTTGTCGAAGAACCGCTTAACCGCTGAACCGGCAGTACGATAGGTTTCTACCCGCTCCCGGTCTTTAACTGCCGAACGGCCAAGCTCTTCGGCCAGGCGACCGATACTGTTCTGATCACGTACCTTGGCAAGGATTGTGTAGTGAACTCTGCTCCCCGTGCCGACAAGTTCGAGTGAAGCGAGATCCGCAGCGGCAATAAAGACACGCGGACCGAGGGCAAAAAGGTTTGTCGGCCGGTCAGGTTCGGCAAACACAGTATCCCGGATGGTCAGCGTGGTGCTGCCGATGCGGAGTTTATCCCCCACCTGCAGATGCAGACGGTCGAGGAGTTGCTGTTCCACAATGACGCTGCCGGCAGTAAGAACTTCGTTAAAAATGCGTCCGGAGGCCAGTGTTACGGCACCGTAGAACGGATAGCCCGGTTCGACAATTTTCAGGTCGGAAAGCAAAGATGATTCGTTATCAAGAGCCCGCACTACGGAGTAAAACTCATACACACGAGCGGTTTTAATCTCCTGGCGTTGTTCTTTGGCGCCAACAGCCTGGGTGAGAACCGGTGAGAAAGGGGAATGGGACTTGATGATGATATCGGCTGCGTGAAGAACCCGGGCGTCCCGGAGGAGGGATGAGTGGACGCTCCTGCCAAAGCTTCCAAGAGATACCAGGGTAACAACTGAAAGTGCCACACAGAGCACGAAAACCGTTGACTGGCGCACAGCACCCCGGATCTGTCGGAACAGGAGTCGTGCGTTATTCATGGACGATCTTGCCGTCCCGGAGGGTGATAACCCGGTCTGCGGTCTGAGCAATCTCCTGGCTGTGAGTAACAAGGATCACGGTTGTTCGCTGTTCGCGATGAAGTTCTCGAAGCAGTTCCAGAACGGCTCTACCGTTTGCCAGATCAAGATTGCCGGTCGGTTCGTCGGCAAAAAGGATGTGCGGTGCATTTATCAATGCCCGACAGAGTGCGCAGCGCTGTTTCTCACCACCGGAGAGTTGGTGCGGGAAACTGGTGGCCCTGCCGGAAAGCCCTACCCGCTCCAGGAGTTGATCCGCTTTTTCCCGAGCGTGGGTATCTCCGTTCAGTTCGGCCGGAAACATCACGTTCTCTTGTGCCGTAAGCGACGGGATCAAGTGGAACGATTGAAAAACAAACCCGAAGGTGCTGTTTCTGATTGGAGCAAGAGCATCTTCCGTGAGATCAGTGATATCCCGATTACGAAGAAGGATTCGTCCGGCATCCGGGCGGTCGAGTCCCGAAAGCAGCGAAAGCAGTGTCGATTTCCCGCTGCCGCTTTCTCCCTTGATGACAAGAAATTCACCATCTGCCACGCTGAGAGAGATGCTATCGAGGACTGTCATCATGCGGTTGTCTATGATGTATGTTTTTGATACAGAGCGGGCTTCGAGGACCGGTATTAATATTCCCTCGGATGGCTGATTCATACCGACGGCATCTCCCGCAAGTGGGCTTCAATCAACTCCTGATAGCCATCCGTCGGACTGTTTTTATACACCATCGAGGAAGCGATCTCGCTGGCCATTATGGCATACAGGTATTTAACCGGCAGGTCTTTGATCCGCACCCGGTAGCGTGGTTCATTGACCAGCAGGCTGGGCAGGTGGGCAAATATGGCTTTACGATAGAGCGGTTTTGTACAGAGATCCGGATGCTGTTGAAAATAACTGAACAGCCGCGCGTAGTGGGCGTTGATCTCGGTGCTGATGGCGTTGGAAATATCCGTATAGAGCTGACTGCCGCCTGCCTCGCGGTAACGGCGGAAGATCAGACGTGCCTCGTCCTCGGCGCGTTTGTTGAGGATCTGGATAACATCGGCTACGTACGTCTCCTTCTGGTCGAGAAACTCCTTCTCGCTCAGCAGCAGGTTGGCGATGATCTCGTAGGACGATGAGATAACCCCGCACTTATTGGCCGAGGCATCCCGCATCACCACAACGCCACGTCTCTGCAGTTCGATGCGTGCCTCCGGGGTTATGAAGGAGTTGGCACCCTCAATGATTGCCTTACTTAAGGCTGTCCCTTCGGACGTGAACAGGCGGTGACAGTTGTTTTTGTCAATAGTTTCGGGGCGGCCACCGGCCGGAATAAACAGGTCGGCGGAGACGGTAAAGATGAGGCTGTTGTACTCGCGATAGAATTCGTCGTTGGAAATCCAGAGTTCCTGAAGCCCGGAGTCCGTACAAATAATCTTGCGATACAGCTCTTTCATCCCCTCACGACGCGTCTGGGTTCGATAAATCATGACACCGCCGGGATGCAATGCAGTCGGGTCGAAGGCATCAATATCAGAGGTGAGAATAACCTTGGAGAGTGCTGCGTGGTCTGCCCCTGAGGGATCAAAAAGCGCCCCGGTGCCGTCAATTATCAGCTTGATCGCCACCTTCGGGCAGCGCTCCAGCAGCAGGCGCATGGCGTTACCGGCAACGTCGCCGTTAGGGCCGCCGGTGAATTTGACCGAAAACGGATCCTGGTGAACATCGACACCGAGTTCGGCCATGGTTATTTCGACAAATTTGACCACCCCGGCCGAGGTGACGCCATACTCCTTGTGATTAATGCCGACTTTTTTGCTCGACATGATGCCGATGCCGAGAATGTAGCCGCGCTTGACCGACTGGGCAGCGACCATCTCCACCATTACGTCGTGCATATTCTCGTCCGGTCCGAGTTCGATCGGTTCATCCTCGCCATAGTAGTCAACCACACGGGGATCTTTGGCACGCCCGTTTTCGGTGACAAAGATATCGAGAAAGGCGTTGATCAGGCCGTACTGAAGTTTGTACAGGCGTTGCGTCACCAGTTCGCTATCACTCTCACCTGCGGCATCGAGGACAACCACCATCTTGGAGCCACCTTCGTAGATATCCTTGTTTTTGAGATGCTGCGTATGGGCAAGCACATAATTTTCACGAAACAGGGAGTTGGCACAGGTCACATAATCATCGCGGCCGTTGGTAATCAGGGTCCGCCAGCCGCCACGCGCTATATCGGAAAAGCCGATATGGTAGCCGGATCCGTACCGACCATAAAAATAGGTGATGCGGAACGGGCGTTCGGCCGGGAGATCCGCCGTAAACTTCTGGTCAAGTTTGCCCATATAAGCCGGGTCAATGCGGAAGGCGAGAGCATGTTTTTCCAGTACGTAGTAATTGGTCTTCAGCGTATATTGGATAAACAGCAGGGCACAGCGAAATATCGTACGACGGAATTCATCGAGGAAACCGTGCCCGGTATTATAGCTGTCAACAATGCGGGTCGTCTCCTCCAGAGTCTGCGCATACAACGATGTCCGGTCCGGAACAGCCGGGTCGAAGCGTGCCTTGAACAGTCGTACCAGCTGCTGGGCGATATCGAGATGGTTGAGAAAGGCCCGCATGATCCCTTCCAGATCGAAGCTTTCCGGATGAGTGTGGGCCAGGTTCGTGTGGCAGAAGCCGATAAACGCGTTAATCAGCAGCGCATCGTCGCCGCTCATGACGCCGTTTACCACGAGTTCCTTGTACGAAACAGATGCGGTGGAGAGAATCTGGGTGTTGTACAGTTCCCGTTGGAGGCGCTGAAACAGCTCGGAATTTTTACTGATCGGTTCACCATCGCGAGTTGTAACGTAAAATGTTCCGAGGAAGTAGGGGTGGATTTCATTACTGATAGTCAGGCAGTACGCCCGTTTGACGCTCACCGCGAGGCGGTTGAATACCTCCATTGTCTGCTGGAGAAAGTCGCGTTGAGGCGGATTGCCGACAGCAAACAGCAGGCGTGATTCATTCCCTCCGCCGTTTTTTTCGCTTGCCTCGACATCGAGATAGACCCCGCTGTTTTTTATCGTCTGCTGGTAGAGCCACAGGATCCGCGCAATCCGCTTCGGGGGAGAAATGCGGACATAATGGGGATTGTTGAGCCAAAGGATATTCAACAATGTATCTAATTTTTTCAGGTCGAAATGAGAGTAACCCTCTTTCATTGCCTCGGCGACACTCTTTCTGATCCCGGACGGTACATCTCCGTCAGCCCCGGCAATCTCGGCAGAAGAGCGCCGGTCAAATTCGAAAAGCTGGATCTCAAGATGGCTCTGCGAACCGGGCAGAGGACCGTTTGACACGGCAAAGTGGGCGTATGAAATTTCCCGCTCCTGCAACATCCTGAGGGTCTCATACAATGAGCCTGGCCGGTTGAGAACGGCCATGATGAGCATTTTGTCCCGATCAGCGAGGATCATCCTGCGGTTTTGGGTCAGGTTATGCAGGCCACTGGCAAGAATCGTTACCGCATCGATCTCTTCTTGCATGGTGATGGAAAAATACGGGTGGATATTGGCATCAAGCCACTCCAGGTTCTGATTCGACAGCTGATAATTCTGCCTGATCGCGTGAAGTACCTTACTTGAGATGTTGCTAGCTACTGTTTTCATTAATTATTCCTCCATGAGTGGCGTATAAACCAATAGGCATAAAGCACATTGCGTGCCACCATGGTCTTTCGGAATCAGGAGATTCCGTATTTTTTGAGCTTGCGGCCAACCGTTGACTGGTTCACACCGAGAGCATCTGCCATGCGGTACTGGTTGCCATGCTCTTTCATGGCATCGGCTAACAATGTCCGTTCCACACTCTCCAGAATCTGCTCCAGGTTCATTTCTCGCGGCCACCCGGTCATCGGCTGTACCTGCTCTGCTACAGAGCTGAATATATTGGCGGGCAGGTCCTGAATATCGATCACCTCCGTTTCAGACATCACCACCAATCGTTCGCAGAGGTTCATCAGCTCACGTACGTTGCCGGGATAGGAATATGCAAGCATGGCGTCGGCCGCTGCTCGTGCCAGGCGCTTCTGACCGCCGTTCTTACGTGCAAAATAATCAACGTAGTGGCGAACCAGCGGCAAAAGGCACTCCTGACGCTCCTTTAGCGAGGGTATATAAAGGGGGATGACGTTCAGGCGATAGTACAAATCCAGCCGGAACGCTTTTTCCACCACCATTTTTTCCAGATCCCGGTGTGTGGCCGCAATAATCCTGACGTTGACCGTCCTGCCGGCGGTTCCTCCGAGCCGCGTCACCCGCCCGTCTTCCAGAAAACGTAGCAGCTTGACTTGTGAAGCCAACGGCAGTTCAGCGATCTCGTCAAGAAAGAGTATCCCTTCATCGGCTAACTCCAGATAACCGGGTTTTGCACCCTGTGCGCCGGTAAAGGCACCTTTTTCATGGCCGAACAGCTCGGATTCGATCAGGGATTCAGGAATAGCGCCGCAGTTGATTTTGATCATCGGCTTTCCCGAGCGATTTGAGTTTTTATGGATCAGATCGGCAAACAACCCTTTGCCAACTCCGGATTCGCCAAGGATCAATACTGAAGAATCGGCGGAGCTGACCTTGACGGCCTGGCGCAACGCTTTCAGCATGCAGGGACTTTTGGCAATTACCGTATGAGAGGCGAGCTCGACCTGTTGTTGTTCCAGCATGTGATGCCAGAATTGTCCCTTGATCGCCTCCTGATCTTCCAGTTCCCGCTGAAGTTTATCAATTTCCGTGATATCGCGCTCAGAGATCACAACCCGGATAATCCTCCCCTCATCATCAAAAACCGGGGTTCCGGTAACAATCAGCTTCCGGCCACCCCACGATTGCAGCATGTTCACCACTGTTTTGCAGGCGAAGACTTCCAACGCCGCCGAACGGTCGATAAAACCCTTTTCGACCAGTTCGTGAGCAGTAAGCCCGAGCACATCCTCTTTTTTTACCCGGTTGATCCTCTCCGAGGCGGGATTTATACGTAACACTGTTCCTTCGCCGTCGTAGACCCAGAGACCTTCCGAAGAGGAGTCGATAACGGCAACCAGCTCCTTGGTCAACTCCTGAAAAGAGCGTAACTGGCGCGACAGCATCTCAAGATCAGTATTTTCCACGAACACACAGATAGCACCGGTTACTCCGGCTTCGATCATCACGGGACTCACCGTTACCAGAAAACTCGTATCCCCCTTCTGCACAGACAGCTCAAAACGGGGCCTTCGGTCCTGCATGGTCTCCACCACGGTACTCCACAAAAGCGGAAAATGCTCACTCAGGGAACTGCCCGGGTAGATATTGAGGCTTTCTCTGCTGACCCGGTCAGACAGGATGACAACACCTGTCGAGTCTACCGATATGATGCCGTCACCCATGGCATTATACTGCGCTGAGTTGAACGCTTCCTGATGAGTTGTATCCGGCTTCGGTTCCACTGAACCGCTTTTTATTTCTCTTTTTCCTGTCATTTGGGTAACCTTTTACATGAATAGTTGGATAGCACACTCACAGTAATGCATAATTGCATTATATATGCAAGCAGTGATTCATGAAGTTTATACAAAGCTCTGAAATGAATTCCAGGCGTCGGCGTAGATACGAAAAGAGGGGGCTTGCGCCCCCTCGGATGGTTACTACCTATGTTCATTCACATGATACTAGAAGGCGAACATCGCCTTGATGCCGTACGCATTCTGGGCATTAATGCCAAAGCTCTTTGCAGCGTTGCTTAAGCCGTTGGAAAACATATAGCTCGGCGAAATAGTTATATTGGCAGTCGGTGTATAATCGATGCTGGCAGTTAATTCATAGTTGTGCCAACCGCTGTATACCCCGTCACCCTCTGCAGTCCATGCAGCGTTAGGATTTCTCTGGTTATAACTGACAAGCGCTCCAACATTGGCAGCAAACAGATTCCGCTCGATCGTGATTTTATGGGAGATGGCTCCGGAGTAGAAAAGACCTGCCTTGGTTGCGAGCATATTGTCCCAGTAGACGGTAAATGTCGGCTTGAGCAGCGTGTCATATGCAGCCTTGAGGTAGAACTCGTTGGTATCCTCAATCGCATCAACCGCATAATAAATGGTTCCGACGTTAAATTTCAGCTTATCGAGGAAGGGAATCGTAAACGGCACGGCATAGTCCAGAATCAGGTCGGTTTCATTGACTTTGGCCCTTTTATAGCCGGAAAAAGCAATAGTACTCGCACCGGTATTATCAAACGTTTCAGTATAGTTGTTTGCATTACCTCGTGAGTAGCCATTCAGGGCATTGCCCCAGTAGCTCAGGGTGAACGCTTTGTAGTAAATGTCGATGCCACCCTGAATAGCAAAATCACTGCCGGTTGGTTTTTTGCTTAAATCATTACCACGAAAGAGATACTTGCTGACTGGACCGACATAGACGTCACCGGTTACCGTTGGATCTGCCGGGCAGGCACAGCATCCTGCTTCCGCAGTGGCGGGCAGTTTGAGATCCAATGGGGCGACGGCGGTTGTCTCCGCTGCCATAACTGCTGATGCAAAAGTTACAACCAATGCTGCTGCCAGTATGCTGCTCTTTTTCATAACTAAATTCTCCTTTTGTCAGATATTTGGTGTTTGCCACCAATGAAACTTCTAATTTAAAAACAATGTTCTCTACAAAGCCCTTAGCACAAGACGTGCCAGCGTTATATTTTTCGACCATGCACCAGCTTTTTCAGAACAGTTCAGGCAGCATCACTACCGGTATATTAATTTCAACTCTCTGTAATTAAACGGCGTTCGCTTAAACATGGATTGGTACGGTACATACCTGATGATGTAAGCCTGGTTGCGCAGGTCGCCCCTGTCGGCAATGCAAGCGAGCATTATTGATGCATTCCGGCATTAATTTCATTGCGGGTCTGTTATATGAAGGCGACTTTGAGCTCTCGGCAATAAGCCGTAAATGCCACCCTACTGCCGGTATTTCAGCATCATCCTTTTTACAGATGCATCTTGGTACACTCCTTGATAAGGGAACAGCTCACCCAGAAAAATATGCAAGGAGCTCAAAACCAATGAGAACGAATGAAGAGTTAACCACGCTGTGCAGCAAACATGTCCCCCCCGGTCTCTCCGTTTTAACCGCCTCATTCGTCAAAGAGGCTCGTGGCGCGATCATTGTCGATATGAATGGCCGCGAATTAATCGACTTTGCCGGCGGCATCGGAGTTACTAATGTCGGCCATTGCCATCCGAAGGTCGTAGCAGCGATCAAGGATCAGGCTGATAAATATCTGCATACCTGTTTTCACGTTGTTCCCTACGATCTCTACATTGATCTGGCGGCACAGCTTAATGAACTTGCACCGGGCGATCACCACAAAATGACCATGTTCGTCAACTCGGGCGCCGAGGCGGTGGAAAATGCCGTCAAGATTGCCCGTCATGCCACCGGTCGTCAGGCGATCATTTCATTCGAGAATGGTTTTCATGGGCGCACCACGATGGGGATGACTCTGACCAGCAAAGTTAAACCATATAAATTCGGCTTTGGTCCCTTTGCCCCGGAAATATATCGGATGCCTTTTGCGTACTGCTACCGCTGTCCATTCGGCCTCACCCATCCAACCTGCAATGTTGCCTGCGCCGACCACCTGGAGGACTTTTTCATCAGTCACGTTGCTGCTGAAAAAACTGCGGCAATCATTGCCGAACCGATTCAGGGTGAGGGAGGGTTTATCACACCGCCACCTGAGTATTTCCCCCGCCTGCGCGAGATCTGTGATAAACAGGGTATCCTGTTGATCATTGACGAGGTACAGACCGGTATGGGACGCACCGGCACACTCTTCGCCATAGACCACTGGGGTGTAGTCCCCGATCTGGTTGTTACCGCCAAAAGCCTCGCCGGCGGCCTGCCATTAAGTGCCGTTACCGGTCGTGCCGAGATAATGGGAACATCTCATGTTGGTGGCCTGGGGAGCACGTACGGAGGGAATCCTCTGGCGCTGCGGGCTGCTATGGCGGTTCTGGAAATCCTTACAAAAGACCGATTGCTGGAGCGCGGGGTACTTCTTGGTGAGCGGATGCTGGCGCGCTTTAAAGATATGCAGAGTCGCCACGAGATCATCGGAGAAGTTCGCGGCAAAGGCCCGATGCTGGCGCTCGAACTGGTCCGGGATCGGCAGAATAAAATACCTGCAGCCGATGAGGCCAAAAAGCTGGTCAGTCTCTGCTACAAAAAAGGCCTCATCATCCTTGCCTGCGGCAACTACGGCAATGTCATCCGTACCCTGATGCCGCTGGTTATCACTGATGAAGAGCTTGAACGCGGTATGACCATCATTGACGAATCACTGCACGAACTCCGGGGCTGACGGTTTCCGGAGCAGGCAGTTTCCCTGGTCGCAGTTTTCCCATTCTGCGGCCAGAGAAAATAATAAATTTCCGGAGCCTCATGCAGATTACCGTAAAACTTTTTGCCAGTTACCGCGTCGGGCGCTTTAAAGAGGCGGTTCGGGATTATCCTGCTGGATGTTCAGTCGGCGGTCTGCTTCAGACCCTTGACTTTACCGGCAAGCCGCCCGGAATCATGCTGCTGAACGGAATGCCGGCATCGCTGGATGCAGAACTGCATGACGGGGATACCGTGGCACTGTTCCCCCTCGTTTCCGGAGGGTAATGATGCCGACGCTTTCAGCACCGCGCCTCCAGATCATGCTGTCAGCACTCCTGATGTCCACCAGCGGTGCCGCCATCAAGACATGTGATTCTTTCTCCAGTTGGCAGGTGGCCTGTTTCCGTGCCGGCATAGCGGCAACAGTGCTGCTGCTTGTTGTTCCGGGAGTGCTACGCAGCTTCAATATCAGGACTGTAGCTGTCGGTGGCGCATATGCCGGCGCGTCGGTTCTGTTTGTACTCGCCACCAAGCTGACCACTTCTGCCAATGCCATCTTCCTGCAGAGCACCTCCCCTATCACCATTGTCCTCTTAAGCATCTGGCTCCTGAAAGAGCCGCTGCGCCGCCGCGACGCCCTGTTTATGCTTGCTCTGGCAGTAGGATTATCACTCTTTTTCCTCGGCAGCTATCAGCCGACATCCACAGCACCTGATCCGGCGCGGGGGAACCTGTTTGCCCTGATAAGCGGTCTATTCTGGGCTCTGACCGTCATCGGCATGCGCTGGCTCGCGCATACGGGGAAAGGCACCGGCTATTCGGCCTCTGCTGCTGTCACCTTCGGCTGCGTCATCGCCTCGGCCATTACCCTGCCGATGGCACTGCCGGTTCATCAGAGTCATCTGTCAGACTGGCTGACGGTCCTGTATCTCGGTACATTCGGCGTGGCACTGGTATTTCTGCTGCTCAGCAGAGCAATGAAACAGGTAACCGCTATTGAAACAGGACTGATTCTCCTGCTTGAACCGGCCCTCAACCCACTCTGGGCCTGGATACTCCAGGGAGAAAACCCCGGCATTCCCGCCCTTGCCGGAGGCGCAATAATTCTCACCGCAACCGCCGCTCACACCTGCTGGCCGGCCAGTACCAGAACAGCATCTCTATCAACTGAAGCGTAAAGGAATCTCCACATGAGACGCGCCGCCTGTGAAATAAAAAACAGTGAAACCATCCATCAGATCCTGCAAAAAAGTCACGTCTGCAGACTCGGGCTTGTAAAGGACAATATCCCCTACATCGTCCCCGTTTCATTCGGATACTGCGATAACGCCATCTATTTTCACACCGCACAAGAAGGGTTGAAGATAGATTTTATTGCCGCCGGAAACATCGCCTGTTTTGAAATCGAGCTTGGAGTGGGACTGCTGACAGAAGGAAGTAATCCGTGCGATTGGGGCTTTTCATATCAGAGTGTGATCGGGCATGGCACCATCCATGAATTGACCGATCACCAGCAGAAGGTTAAAGGACTGGAACTGATTCTACTACAGTATGTCGAGGGCAAGTGGCCGATGGCCGCTCAGCATGTTGAACATACGAGAGTGTGGAGGCTTGGCATTGAAAGCATCACCGGTAAACAATCGGAAGATCATTTTTGTCCATGAAAGTTTTACAGGGCGAACAGCACGATTGCACCGAGAGCAAGCAGAATCCCGGCTAACTGGAGACGGGAGATATGCTCCTTGAGTACGAGCCAGGCGAGAAATACGGTCGTACCGGGAAACAGGGAGCTGAGTACGGCAGCCACATCCATACGTCCCATCTGCCCGGCGAGAATGTAAAAAAAGTTGCCGCCGACATCAAGCAGACCGGTCAGGAATATTAACCGCCAGGGAAATGCTGAAGCACTCTGTACCCGGAACTTGAATGCAGTAGAGAGACAGAGAAGTGTGATAACCCCTCCGCAGCGAACGGCTATCATCGGCCAGAACATTGCCGTGTGGCTGCTGGTGTGCATGAGGACAAGAAATGTCCCGAGACAGCTGCCTGACAGCAGCGGCAGGTACAGATCGGAACGGCGGATTCGCCCGTGCTGTCCCGACTCTTCGCCCCTCGAAACCAGCCATACAGAAGCGAGCGCCAGGATCAAACCGGCAATAACTGACAGCTCCGGTATGCCGAGCGTCACCATGCCGTAGGCAACCGGCAGCGCCGCAGACGTGAGCGCTGAAACCGGAGCAGCCAGACTCAACCGCCCGGAGGTCATCGACATATACAGCAGCAGTATTCCGACCGCATCGAATGTCCCGGCAAGCATACTCCAGAGCCAACCGTGCCAACTGAGCGGCGCTTCCTGCATGAAGAACGCCGCAGGCAGCAGAAACAGCAGTCCACAGGCAACTGTGCCGAGTGTCATTCTGTAGGCACCGACCCGGCGACTGGCCGAACCACCGATAAAATCGGCAGTGCCCCAGCAGAGTGCTGTTGAGATACCAAAAACAACTGACAGCATTATCTGATTATTCCGACCATAATCACACGTACTTCCAAAACTGTGACAACAGTATTTCGACAAAAAAGAGTACAACTATATATATTAATTATATTTATCAAGCGGTTACATACTCATCCACGGTAATATTAAACTTTGCCAGTTCGGCAAGCACGTAACTGCGACAGGGTGCATCAAGCTGTTCCGGAACAAAGATACCCGCCTCTTTGAACAGCCCTTCTACCATCATCGTTGAGAAGACTGCCGCACACTGGCCGGTCGAGTAAGATTCATGCGTCATTTTTGATTTTGCAAATGCTTCAGCAAGGCCGGGGAAATTTGTATAGCTATCGATCTGGACAGGCTTACCATTCTTAACTCCCCTGATTCTTACCAGGAAAGCACCCTCCTCCTGAATAATTCCTTCATCGATAATTTCCTGTATCTCATTTTCGAATCGTGGCGCCCGAGGAATCTGGCGCATCAGCAGATCGAAAGGAGCAACTAGATTCCCTTTTACCAGGACCGGTTCTTTTGAAAGCAGACCCAGTTTATACAAGGATTCGGCAAGCTCCACCTGAGGCCCGCCGTACTTGAATTCAATGTCTTTTGCCCCCTTCAGCACTGACTTTGAAAGCAGTCCCATGGTTACCGGTTCGTCATGTTCGTGGTCTACCATGCGTATTTCTTTATCAATACCGACAAATTTCATCATCTGAGGGCGACTGAACGGCACATCAGTAACAAATTCACCCTTTTCAAAGCGGAATGTTTTGTAGGCCATATCACCCAGGGCAACTTCCGGAGACCACCAGAAGGGAATGAAGCGTTTGGTCAGGAAACCGTCATAAAAATAAATGCCGATAAAATCACAGGAGTCAACTTTCTCAACAGATTCCCTGACCAGTACGTTTGCCAGACCGGGAGCGATACCACACCCAACCAGTGCCAGAAGTCCTTTTGACTTGAATTTTTCATGCCATTCCGTCATCAGCCATTGATAGCTTTCGACAAAACCGATATCTTCCATCGGACCGGACAGATCCATATAGCCGGCGTTTACTGCCAGCGCCGCCTCCATAACCTGAATATTGTATTCAAGCGGCAAGCCGTTAAAAATGAAATCACATCCTTCTGCAATCGTTGCAATGTTCTCGGATTTTCGGGCATCAACCTGTACCGCCGTTGCCTTTGATAGTGAACCGCTTAATCGTTCCGCAAGCTCTCTGTCATAATCGGCACAGATTATTTCAGATATGCCTGCATGTTCATTCAGGTGTTTGGCAATGGTGCTACCTTGCGCACCGACACCTATTACGAGTACTTTTTTCATATAATCTTCCTTAGGTGATTTTCAATTCATACGTACACGGTGCTCTACTGCACCTACTCAGCGAGACTTGATTCTGGTCCACGCTTCATCCATCAAGCGGTTTGCTTTACCCAGATCTTTACTGAAATGAAGTCTTTTCATGGTTTCTTCTCCCGGATAAATTTCATCGGAAGCTTTGTCCTTGGGAAGTATGTACGGGAGTGACGCCTGGTTTGGCGTTGCATAGCGATTGTAGTTGGAAAGCTTTGCTCCGACCTTGGGATCAAGAATCCAGTTAATCCATTGGTGTGCAGCATCCGGATGCGGTGCTTTTGCCGGGATAGCCATGAGATCAACCCAGATTTCGCCACCCTCTTTCGGAATAACGAAGCCAAGCTTTTTCGGATCCGCCATAACGGCGCGCATCGCATCACCGTTATAGACGATTGCCATGGAGGCAGCTCCCGATTCAACATCGTTTTTACCACCGACTCCCGGCTTGAAGCCTCTGCAGAATTTCGAGTTTTTGGTAGTGATCAGCAGTTCTGCCGCTTTTTTGATTTCCTGCGGGTTTGTGCTGTTCATATCATAGCCCAGATACATAAGAGCCATAGCCATGGAGTCCCGCACAGAATCCATTAACCAGAAGGTTCCGGTCTGCTTACTTGGATCAAAAATAACCGACCATGATTTTGCGGCATCCGGACTGATTTTGTCTTTACGGTACATCAGACCGACCGAACCCCATTGCCACGGGGCAGTGTATTTGCTGCCCGGATCATACTCAGTATTGCTAAATCGGTTCATTACGTTTTTGAGGTTAGGGAGTTTGGCATGATCCAATGGCTGGATTAACTTCTGGGCGAGCAATGTGGACATGATATAGTCAGAAGGAACAATAATGTCATACTGATTGACACCGCCGGCCTGAAGTTTGGCCAACATGTCCTCGTTATTCTCATACACATCAATTTTCACCGTGATACCGGTTGCCGCTTTAAATTCGGCGCTCATTTTCCGTTCGTCCATATATTCGGACCATATAAAAATCCGTAATACTTTTTCCTCCGCATAAACTGTCTGTGCAAACAGGGATAACATCAGCATTACAACAAAAAGAGCCTTTTTCATAATTCCCCCTCCCGTATTTATCCGACCAAAGTCGGCTATTCATCCTGACTGTTCTGTCAGGCTTCTTCTTTTTTTGATAAAAACTGGGCACCTACCACCAAAACAACCGTTACCAAAACAACCAGAGTTGATAATGCGTGTATCTGCGGGGTTACACCCCGGCGTACCGATGCATAAATATAGAGCGGTAACGTCTGGGAATCCGGTCCCGACAGGAAAAAGCTTATGACAAAATCATCCAGTGACAGAGTAAAAGCGAGCATCGCGCCGGCAACGATGCCGGGCATCATCAGGGGAAGCATGACTTTACGCATGAGATACCAGTTGCTGGCAAACAGATCCCGTGCAGCCTCTTCCACATCCTGTCCGATCAGAGTCAACCTGCTCCGAACCACCAGTGCAACAAAGGCGATCTGAAAGGTCACATGTCCGATGATCATATCTACCATACCCATGTCGAAAATACTGGAAACTTCCCGTAGGATGCCAAAAACTACAACCAGAGAACCGGCCATGACTATATCCGGAATGACTACCGGAATATTCAGCATTGTATTCAAAAACGAATTGGTTTTACGGCCCCATGGAAAGCGATTGATGCCTACCGCCAGAACGGTGCCGATTACTGTAGCGATAACAGTTGAGACCAGACCAAGTACCAGCGTGTTCCAGGCCGCATTCAGAATCCAGTCATTGTCAAAAAGTTTCACGTACCAGTCAAATGTGAAACCTTTCCATACCCAGCCGTCTTTGGCAGTGTTGAATGAGCAGACGGCAACACCCAGCAGGGGAAGATAGAGAAACCAGACAGTCAGGAGAGCCAGACCTTTGACAACGGGATGAGTTTTTCTCATACGATTTCAATCTCCTTCCCCTTGCGGCTGTATATCTGAAGACTGATCATGGTCAGAATCATAAGCCCCAGGCTGACTGCAGCACCAAACGGCCAGTCGCGACTGGCGCCGAACTGCTGCTGAATCAGATTGCCGACCAGCATGTACTTGGCTCCTCCCAGAAGGTCAGGAACGACAAAGGTCGCCATCGCCGGCACAAATGTTAATATGATTCCAACAGCGAGACCGGGAGCTGTCTGAGGAAGAATGGCCTGCATGAAAACCCGCATCCGTGACGAATAAAGATCCTGAGCCGCTTCAACAAGTGACCAGTCAAGCCGTTCGACACTGGAGTAGAGTGGCAGTACAACAAAGGGGAGAAACACCGTCACCATTCCCAGGTATACGGCAAAGACATTCGGGTAGAGCGGAGTTCCCTCCGGAATGAAGCCAAGGGCACAGGCAAGCTTTGCCAGAGGGAGATCGGGTGAGAGGAGATAAAACCAGGCGTATGTCCTGATTACCATATTGGTCCAGAAGGGGACAATAACCAGAGTAAGCCACATATAGCGGCTCTTTGCCGGCCGAGAGGCGATAAAAAAACTTAATGGGTATGAGAGTAATACCGCAATGAGGGTCGTGATAAAAGCGACTTCCACTGACCGCCACAGAATAAGCAGGTAATCAGGCGTCCAGCCGAACAGACTGAATCCCATCAGCCGTTCATAACTTTCCAGTGAGAACTGCCAGACTAATTCACCGTGATCACCGCGTGTGGCGAAGCTCACGGCGACAAACAGGAGCCCGGGCAGCATCAGAAAAAACATCAGCCAGGATATGCCACTCGAGAGACAGAAGAGACCCCGTATGGAGAGGGATCTCTGCGTCGTAAGCTCACCACGCCAGAGAATACGTTTCTTTTCCATTTCAGTCTCCCAATGCGACCAGGTCGCCCGCTGTCAATTCCAACCAGATCGTATCGCCAACCCGGAAATTTTTATTCGCAGAGGTCCTGACACGCAGATTCCCCGGTGACAGAAACAGATCAAAGTTGGTACCACGGTAGACAACGTCATCAACTGTTGCCAACACTCCATTCCGTTCTGGCCGGGATTCACGAATTTTTATCCACTCCGGCCTGATAGTCACCAACCCCTCAGACCATTCAGGCATTTTTTCCAGGCAGAAAAAACCTAACTCGGTTTCTACGCCGCCTTCGACTCGCTTCGCCTTCAGCATGTTTGCGGCCCCGAGGAATTCGGCAACGAATTTGTTGCACGGATAATCGTAAACCTCTTCGGGTGTGCCGCACTGAACGATCACTCCACCATTCATAACGGCAATCCGGTCGCTGCAGACGAGCGCTTCATCCTGATCGTGGGTGACCATAATAAAAGTTGTGCCAAGCTTTCGTTGCAGGCGGCGCAGATCTTCCTGAACCTGTGAACGCAGTTTTGCATCGAGAGCGGACATCGGTTCATCCAGCAACAGGATGTCCGGCTCATTTACCAGTGCCCGGGCAAGGGACACCCGTTGTTTCTGGCCACCAGAGAGCTGATCCGGCATGCGATCCTGCAGCGATTCCAGGCGCAGCATTTCGAGTCCTTCGGCAACACGGCGCTTTATTTCATCCGCGTTAATTTTACGTGACCGGAGCCCGAAGGCGATATTTTCGTAAATGGTCAGATGCGGGAACAGGGCATAACTCTGGAATACCATGTTGACGTGACGCTTGGTCGCCGGAAGTGACGTAATATCATCAGTACCGAGGATAATGCTGCCGGTTGTCGGAATTTCCAGCCCGGCTATAATACGGAGCAGCGTTGTTTTTCCACACCCGGAAGGTCCAAGCAGAGTGAAAAATTCTCCCGCCTTCACCACCTGATTTACCGTCTTCAGCACTTCAACCTTACCAAACGTCTTGACAACATTCTGTATGGTAAGATTTTTTTCCTTGTTTGTATTCAAAGCATTCTCCTTCTGAAAGCCTTACGCCGGGCGCACCGCTCTACATGGTCTTTATCGCACTTATGCTGCTATGGAAACAAGAACCTCTTCCAGTATTACCAGCATCCTGTCGATGAGGTCATAACCGATATTCAGTGCCGGCTCAATTCGAATCGTCCGGGCATTATTAAATGTTCCGGCTGTCAGCACCTGACGCGAAAACATCCCGGAGGCGAACTGCCAGCCCAACTCGTCAGAGGTAAAATCCATCCCGATAAGAAGACCCTTGCCGCGCACTTCTGCCAGCACACCGGGGTACTTCGCCTGCAGAGTTACCAGTTTCTGGAGGATGTATTCACCCTTGGCTTTTGCCTGACCGGCAAGATCTTCTTCAAGAAGCACGGAAATATAGGCAAGCGCGGCCGCACAGGCGATCGGGTTGCCGCCGGTAGTGGTTGAGTGCATGAAGGGATTCGGCTCCATACATTCCCAGATTTTAGCAGTGGAAAAGAAACCGGAGCAAGGTACGACACCGCCGCCGAGCGCTTTACCCATGCAGATGATATCAGGTACCACGTCCCAATGGTCAACACCAAACAGAGTGCCGGTACGGCCAAGGCCGGTCTGAACTTCGTCAGCGATCAGCAGGATACCGTAGCGATCGCAGATTTCGCGAAGTCTCGGGAAATAATCATCCGGCGGGATGATCGCACCGGCTTCACCCTGGATCGGCTCGACAATCATGGCAGCAATGCCGTTACCAACCTGCTTGCAGGAAGCGAGCAGCTGCTCGACCGCATCGGCATTGCCGAACGGTACGTGATAGACGTTGGGGAGCAGTGGCAAAAGCGGCTCACGATAGGTCGATTTGCCCATAAGAGTCAGCGGCCCGAGCGTCTTGCCATGAAACGCTTTTTCTGTAGAGATGAATCCGGACTTCCCGGTGTACAGCTTGGCCAGCTTCATGGCGCCATCAACCGCTTCAGTGCCGCTGTTGATAAAGAAGCCGTACTGGAGGTCACCGGGAAGGATGTTTGCCATGACTTTACCCAGATGTGCCCTCAGCGGGTCAAGCATTTCCTGGCTGTACTGGGGGCTGCGGTCGAGCTGGGCCTTAACGGCGGCAACAATCTTCGGGTGCTTGATTCCGGCTGAATAGAGACCGAAGCCGCCGAGCACATCGATAAACTGACGACCCCTCGTGTCGGTCAGTGTTGATCCCTGTCCAGTCCATTCTACGGAGGCAAAATCGCCAGCTTCGGTCATCGATTTACGGTATTTAAGCCAACCTTTGTTAATGTGATTGGCAAAATTCTCTACGGTTTCCTTCTCAATAATGGCCTTGTCCTCTGCCGATACCTGGTCTTCCGGTGTCATAAGAAGGTCTATCATTCTCTTTGCTTCCGTACGTGCATACTCAACATTTCTACTCATAACTGATATTCTCCTTGGAGTCCCTGTTGGGAATTGATTTCTATGGTGTCTGACTCTTCATAAACCGCTGCTGATTTCAGGCGCGGGCTTTTTTCATCATAATTTCGGCCATTGCGCGCCGTTTGTCGTTTGGTGAACCGCTTATGGTCCGGCATTTCATCTGTGCTGCTCTCAAACGGATCAGTTCAGGATCTCCCGGTTCAAATAGCAGGGCATCGGCAGGGCACTCTTTCACGCAAGCCGGATCGCCGCCACATAGATCACATTTAAAGGCGGTACCGTTACCGTCCAACTCAACCATGCCGTAGGTACAGGCGGAAACACAGGCTCCGCATGATGTGCAGAGGTCCTGGTTGACCAGCACAACCCCGTCAGAGTCGCGGTACAGTGCTGCCGTCGGGCAGGCTTCCAGGCAGTTGGCCTTGGGGCACTGAAAGCAGATGCTTGGCACTGAATAGCCGCGCAGCGGAAAATTGTTGATCTTGAGTCGCCCTTTATCCGGCTGGAAGACTCCTTCCTTTATAGCTGCGCAGACCAGGGTGCATCGATTACAGCCGGTACAGTTATCCGGATTGGCAAAAAGTTGTTTTTTCAAGACAAGTCCTCCTTTAATAGTTGATCCAAGCCGAGTTCGATACGTTTTTCTTGAGAAGGGACACCCTGTTCATCCCAGCCGCGTACTCTATAGTAGGAGTCCATCGCCACCGCCAAATCCTCACGGGAAAACACTCTGCCAGCAGCCGCACCTTCTTCAAGCGGGCGCTCCATGACCTTCTTCGGCAGCGTGTCGTCAGCAGCGGTGAAACCTGCCCGCAGGTTAAACAGCCGGCTCAGGTTCCAGATTCGCTCTCCGGCGCGATCAAGTTCAGCGGCCGTTACCTCTTCACCCAGCCCGATCGTAAGCAGGTCAGCCTCGGTTTCACTGTTCATCGTACCCCAGAAGTCGCAAAAACCCATTGACCATTTGATCCCGTTGGCATTCTGGGCATTGACCACTTCCGTCACCAATGCATCAATATTAAAAGGATCAGGTGTGAAAATCGGGAAGGCTCGCAGGTGGCAGGCACCGCGTTCACTGGTGGCATAGGCGATGCCCATGCCATAATTACCGCGCGGTTCGTAGGCCGGCATTTCCAGTCCCTTGACCTCCATGGAGAGATCTTCAGCGCCGTATTTTGCTGCAAGTTTCTTGGCGCCCATCGCAAGATCCCGACCGCGATCCGTCGAAAGGGTGGCTATTTCGTAGATAACCTTGAGGTATTCATCAACCTGACCAAAATGGAGGTTAAAATCATGACGGCCTGTCTCGGTCATCTCCATCGCCAGACTGATGGTGCTGCCGCAACTCATGGTGTCGAGTCCGAGGTCATCACAGAGGCGGTTGAAACGAATTACCGCCTCCAGATCATTGATTTCGCAATTCGAACCGGCGAGGCAGAGCGTTTCATATTCGGGGCCTTCGATCTCGGCAGAGTTTACCCGGGTAAACTTCCCGCAGGCCATCGGGCAGGCAAAGCAGGCCCGGTCGCCAAGTTTGGCAGCCTGAATCGCTTCTGAGTTCAGTTTCTCTTTGCGGCCGTTGAAACCACGGGTGTAGTTTTTTGTAGGATGAATTCCCATTTCATTGGTGACTTCAACCAGAATGGGAGTTCCATCGGTTTTGGCCCACAGGTTGTCCTCAGTCATCAAATCATTATTTTTGTAATGATTGACACGCTCTAAAAAGCCTCCCATGTCAGCTACCGAGATCGCGCCGGTTCCCCGACAGACGATGCCTTTGAGGTTTTTGCTGCCGAACAGTGCACCGGTACCGCCACGTCCAAACTGGCGATATGATTCAGAACCTATCATGCTGAAGGTGATCAGATTCTCTGCTGCAGGACCGATGGCAAGACATTTGGCATCAGGAGAACCGATCTCCGCTTCAAGAAGTTTTTCTGTTTCAAAGATACCCCGTCCTATCAGCAACTCAGCACTTTCAAGAGTCGCACAGCCATCGGCTATTTTGAGAAACACCGGTGCGGCAGCCCGACCTTTGATGATGATACCATCATAGCCGGCATATTTCAGCTCCGGGCCAAACGCACCACCGATGTTTGATTCAAAAATAGTACCGGTATGGGGAGATTTGGACACAAGACAGAGCCGTGAGGCAAGTGGCACAAGGGTGCCTCCAAGAGGTCCGGTCATAATAACGATTACGTTTTCCGATGACAGCGGATCTACTTCCGGTTTCACCGCATCACAGTAGTAACGGAGAGCGAGTCCCCATGCCCCACGATAATCCTTGGTCCAATCGAGCCGCAGCGGTTCTGTCGAAACGGAAGTAGTTGCAAGATCGACTATCAACATTTTTCCCACATAAAGATTCATAGTTCGCTCCAAATGCATCCAGTAATAGTGTCAACAGCAATTTGTTCTTATTGAAACTTTGATCTAATATTGCTGCGTTCATCAGACTGCTTTTCTACGCTGACGCAATTGCTTTAGCACAGGTCGTGCCAGCAACGAGTGAAACTGATTCGAGCACGCAAAAAAATACCCTGAATAGCGACCCACAATTCAAGGATGTAAACCATGTTCTATTATATATGCATGAAATTAAAGGTAGTTTTTGTCTCTGTTTGTCTGAATGACAAAAGGATGATTCAGCCCTATTGGAGGGGTGGCATCGGCAACATCATATTTCCTTATAAGTATGGCAGCCTGTGAGGAGGGCGCTGTCCCAAAAAATGCTGTTCCGCATTTTACTTTTTATCGTGCGGCAGTGGATAGACGAACGGGTGAAACCACCAACCGGTGGCCATTTACATTAAAAATACAGACATTCGCTATTTTAATGCATACATGCATCACAGATGCAGTACGGCATTGAAGCCGGATGATAACGGATTATTGAGGTAGTAATATACTCGACCCGGTAGTTGAGCGTGCTTCAAGATCACGATGAGCATGCGCAGCATCTTTAAGATGGTAGCGCTGATTAATATCGATCCTGACGGTGCCGGACGTAACCATATCAAACAGTTCCTGAGCTGCTGACACAAGCTCGGAGCGTTCCGCAATATAGGTAGCCAGGATTGGACGGGTAATGAACAGCGAGCCATGTTGCGCCAGGAGCGCCAGATCTACCGGTGGAACCGAACCTGATGCGTTACCGAAACTCACCAGCAATCCGAGTGGCCGCAGGCATTTCAACGACACTCCAAACGTATCTTTGCCAACCGAATCGTAGACTACACGCGCCCCCTCACCATTGGTTAACTCCCTCACTCGTGCAACAATATCTTCTGTGTGGTAGTTGATGCAGAAGTCAGCACCATTTTGCAGTGCAACCGCACACTTCTCCGCTGAACCTGCTATGCCTATAATCCTGGCCCCGAGCGATTTCAACCATTGGCAGGCGATTGTCCCTACGCCTCCGGCAGCGGCATGAAAAACAACCGTGTCCCCTCGCTGAACCCGGTAAGTTCTGCGGATGAGATAATGGACTGTCAAGCCTTTGAGCATCATCGCCGCAGCTTGTTCAAACGACAATTCATCAGGTAGGATGCAGAGACGGTCGGCAGCTATGTTCCGTATCTCGCAATATGAACCAATACGCCCGGCATATGCGACACGATCCCCCGGTTTAACCTGAGTTACTCCGTCACCAACCGCTTCGACGATTCCCGCGCCTTCATTTCCCGCAACGGTCGGAAGCGGCACCTTGTACAGACCACTCCGTTGATAGATATCAATAAAATTCACTCCTACCGCTTCGTGCCGGATCCGTACCTCACCGGGCCCCGGGTCGGCAACTTCGATATTTTCCCAGCGAAGAACCTCAGTATCGCCAAAATCGTGGAACATTATTGCTTTGTGCACAGAACACCTCCAGGTAAATGTAAAAATTCAGTCAGATTATGACTCCTCCGGATGCATCAATCCAGCACGCGGGAGAGCCATAGTCGGTAGGATACCTCACATGGTACTAATAGTAAATAATTGCACTGCAAATAATGTGCTTGAAATATTTTTTTATACGGCTCATTATACGTACAGGTTTTATTACGCAGTTGTTTTTTATTTTGAAAGGGGATGTGTATTGTGGCAACGACAGTTGATTCCAACATAGCACAGTCGTCTACCCCGCAGCTTTCAACTATGAAGCCGTCTCCGTCTCCTTCTTCGACTTCAATCAGGAAGGAGGATTCTAAATCCAGTAATCTCAATGCGAGTGCTGGTACAGCTTTGGATAGCAAACCGGTTGCTGCTGATGCAGTAAATATTTCCTTTCAAGCACTACAGTCCAGTTCTGACGTTAAGAGAATTGAAGCAAAAGCTGAAGCCAAGAAAGATGAGACTAAAAAGGATGAAACTAAAAAGGATGAAGTAAAAAACAAAGCTGTAGGGAACTCAGACAGTAATGTAATCTCTGATGGAGCAACAGCCAAAGTTCAGTTTGTTTATAATCAGAAAGGTGATTTGATAACAAAGTATCTTGATTCGAGCGGAGAGTTGATTTATCAGGTGCCTTCTAAGCTTATGCTATTGTCGCAGGAAGCTGAATTAAAATCAAAAGCATTGGTTGATACTAGGGCGTAACCATTTAGAAATCAAAAAATCGTATGCAAAGCAAAAGAGGCTTCCATTTACTGGTTGCCTCTTTTACTTTTAGAGCTATGTGAGCATCACGCGAGATTACTGATTGGCGCTAACTGAGGCATAAGCCCTCACTGCACTATTCTGAGTAGATTGATAAGTGTTTTTAGCAGCATCGGACTTGTCATTGGCCAGTTGTAAAATCCTCTGTTCATCTGCCTTTTTTGCCTCTTCTTTGGCAGCGGCATTCTTATCATCAGCCAACTTCAAGGCTTGAGCAGAAATCGAAACTGTATCCGCTTGTGCCGATTTCACAGACTTTTTTGCGTCTTGAGCTACCTGCGGAACCGTTTCGGTCTTTACCTGAAAATTAACCTGATTAGCACTAGAAAAACTACCCAACGATTCAACTGCCATGAGTCTCACCTCCCAAAAACAACATACAAATAACTGTTTTTCATTTTCTGCTTATCAAATAAATTTTGCAAGAAAAATTTATCAACTCTATTGGAATGCGAATAAATTATAGCAGTAGTTGCTTGCTGCGGTTTTTATTCAATTAATAACTATTCATGGTATACTCATTGCGTTCGTTCGGTCATCCCCATACTCTTCCCGAACGTATCAATTATCCAACGGGAAATGCTCCTCTTCCCGCCTGGAGACAGCGGCAGGGCGTCTTCAGAAAACCAATGAGCTTCAACTACTTCCACACCGTCAGGCCTCACTTCTCCTCCAGCATAATCGGCCAGAAATCCGATCATCTGCTGACTCGGAAAAGGCCAGCACTGGCTCCCCAGATAGCGGATATTTGTCACATCTATCCCCGCCTCCTCACGCACTTCGCGCTGAACACATTCCTCCAGAGACTCTCCAAAATCAAGAAAACCGGCCACAAGGCTGAAACGGCCGACATTCCATGCGGCATTGCGGATCAGCAGCAGTTCGGCACCGCGCCGGACCAAAACGATGATGCAGGGGTGAATATGAGGAAAATGTTCGTCACCGCATGATGAGCAGCGCTTGCCCCAACCGGCCGGGATTCTGACCAGTTTACCGCCACAATGAGAGCAGAAGCGGCTGCGCCGTTCCCAATGGAGAATCTGGGCGGCCCGTCCAGCTATTGTAGCCAATGTATTGTCAAGCCGTGTATCAGGCCCCATAAACGGCAGTGCCTCATACCCGGGGGGGAGCGAAGTATCCATGGTAATCCGCACTATCCGCAGTGGCTTGCCCTGCCAAAGGCCGATTTTGAAAGGCTCTGTTTCAGGAATACTGACTATCGGCAGCAGAACTCCTGAAAGCAGCAGATGTTGCGACTCAGTCGGCACCACAAGAGAGTTCCCCTGCAAAACGACCCAGAAGCCGGGATTGGTATCCGGCTCATGTTCAGGTGGAAGCGGCGTGAACAGACCTTGGATCAAAGTTGAATTGAACGGCAATGAATTAGACATAGTGTGCATCCTCATGTAGTGACTTTCCTGCGGCTATCGGTCAAGATGTTTGATTGCCTCTACAATTATATTGCAATCCAGTACAACTGCGGCGGGTATAAACATATCAACCTCATTTCGTATGGTGCCGGTCAAGTGGTGTATAAGCTTCTGGAACAGGAGCAGTTCCCGTGAGAACAACGCGGTAAACTCAAAGCGCAGTCCAGCAATGCGACGCGGATCTTCTTCGGTAAAGTTCATGGTACACCACTCATCAAACATCTCTTCGCCGGAGACATCAATCAGCGGGATTCCATTTAGACGGCAGGTCATCGGGCGATACTGGTACACCAGACACCCCCCGGTTTCCGAGAGCAGCAGACAGGGAGTTTCATCCTCTTCCGGCATGAGCGCATCCCAGTTACGTTCGGGGATACCATTCAAAAGCCATGGTTCGACAAACGCGGGGTTCAAGAGTGACAACGGCTCAAGGCGCAGCAGTGCGGCCCGGACGAGTCTGCCCTGTAGTGGTTCGGGAAGCTCGTTAAAGCCGCGTTTGAGGTACAATGCATCCAGAAGAGTGATATCAAAGAGGCCGCGGCAGCATTCTGAGCAGCCATTGCGGCAGGCAATAAGTTCAGAGTGCTGGCTAAGACATCGCTGAAACCAGACATCCACCTCACGTAATAACGCGCCGTACCGATCCAGCAGGTCATTCATGAGCTATTGGATAACGATCGGCTGAAGCTCCGATTTCACAGTGCATACTTATCTGTCGATCAAGAAGAAGCTCATTGTCGGCAATAGCGTAAAATTCCTTGTCACTTTCACCCAGAATAGCCATGTCACTCTCCTGTATCTGCAGATAGGGTGTCTTTGGAAAAGGTAAAAAGCAGAATAGCACCGGCAAGTCCGCAAAACGGGTAGAAGAAGGCGTGGTGATATGCCGTTGCAGAGTAACTGCCGGACGCATGCGGAAACCTATCAAGGATGATGCCGACGAGCAGTTGAATAACAGCCACCCCTGATACCACAAAGAAATTAAGCGTGCTCAGAGCCGTCCCTGCAATAGCATGCGGAAACATTTCCCTGACCATGGGATATATTGTTATGCCGGTTGAAACAGTAAAACCGAGAACTGAAAACAGTACTTTCAATGTTGCCGGAGAAAAGTTTTCCGCCGGACCAAGCAGCAGCAACAGCAGGGAAAGTGCTATGCTCTGGCCGATCAATAACGTTTTTTTACGGGATTTTAGTAGATGGGTCGAAATTTTCCCGACACAGAGACACCCGACTATGAAGCCCCCTGCAGAACAGAACAGGACGTTTCCCGCTGAGGACCTGCTTGCATGGAACACGTCCATGAGATAGGGACCACCCCATAGGCTTTGAATCAGCATAAAATTCCCGTAGTAGCAAAAACCGAGCATTCCAAGCAGCCAGAACGATGGATATCCTAACACAGCACGAAGGCCGCCAAGCGCAGAAGTTCGCACAGATGCGTCGTCATCATACTGTGCATCTGTGTCCGCTGATCTGTTTTGCACAGAAGTGTCGGTGGCGACAGTATATACCAGGATGGTAGCACAAATCTGAGCGAGCGCCGCGACAAGCAGTGCACTCCTCCATCCGAACGCTGAAACAACGGCGGCAAGCGGGGCGGTTGCTAAAAGGTTTCCCAGATTGCCGATTGCCATGATGAATCCGGCTATGGTCGCAAACTCCTCCCGTGTAAACCAATTGGTGAAGATTTTCAGTGCTCCCATCAGTACGCAGGAGGTCCCGATTCCAAGCAGAACCCGGCCGGCAAGTGCCGTGTAATATCCGGGAGCCAAAGCAAACAGGATGACTCCTGCTGTAGATACGATTCCAAGAATGCTGACGATAATTCTGCCGCCAAAGCGGTCCAGTAATACACCGAGCGGGATCTGGGCAAGGGCGTACACGATGAAAAAGACGCTCGACAGTGTTCCCAACCGGGTTGCCGTCAGGTTAAAGTCAGTGGAGATGTCCCGGGCAACCACAGCCATGGAAACCCTGAAAAAGAGCGCCATTACGTACAGGAAGGAGAGAACTGAGAATATTTTCCAGCGGATCGCCATTACTTACCTTTGCAAGAGCCGGTCGCATGTCTAAAACGGCAGCAACGGCTCTCTATCACGGGAATTTCAGCAGCAGGCTGCCACTATTGTCAAATATTACTGCATGAGGTGAATTATCAATTTTAAAATCCGGCCGGGTTTCGAGCTCACCCAGCAGCGCTTCAGAGACAAAGCACTCCGTCAGGAACAGGGTATTGCGTATAATGACGATGCGCAACTTGTCAGGTGTAATAGAGGAGAGACTGAACAGCGCCGCTTCCATCAGTTTCTCTTCCGTGTCAAAATACATCGGTATCGCGGCTCGTGTTACAAAGGTGCTTGTCAGACAGTTGAGATACGTAGCCTGACGGTCTATCCTGTTCACTAGTTTCCGGGTAGTAAAATCAGCCAGGCCAAGACCAGATGCATTGCCGTGGGATTCCTCCGACAGACCAAGTACAGCGATTCTTTTGATTGAAGGTTCTTCAGGTTCGGGAACGCCGTGAATCCGTACTCTGCCGATTATATTCGTATCCATGCCGGTGCCGCTGAAATTCTTGCCGATCTCCTGCACAATGAGCAAATCTATGGCGTCAAACGGCAGTGAGGGCATCAGCACCTTGGAGTATTGAAGCAGTTCACCTTCCTGTACAATCAGGTGCTCTCGATCAA
>Ga0194059_1000059_pt1 | contig 53051 bp, 70 predicted proteins | sample SepL6211m_MetaG_FD_163426 | JGI IMG/M metagenome (GOLD analysis project Ga0194059, IMG submission 163426) | Anoxic zone freshwater microbial communities from boreal shield lake in IISD Experimental Lakes Area, Ontario, Canada - Sep2016-L626-11m | ecosystem: Environmental > Aquatic > Freshwater >...
CCGCAATTCGCAAAATTGGAAGCAGATAGATTTTACGCACCAAAGTTCAAAGAAGGAATTAAAGTTAATGTTCATCGCGAAGTAAAAGGTGAAATAGGGAAATGCACATTATCCAAAACACCAACAGGGAAATATTTTGTATCAATCTTATCAGAAGAACAATATCATCCGAAAGAAAAGACTGGTGCTGTATGCGGAATTGATTTAGGTTTGAAGGATTTTGCTATTACATCTGATGGAATTAAATTTAAGAATAACAAATACACAAAACAATATGAAAGAAAGTTAGCGAAAGCACAAAAACATCTTTCTCGTAAAACAAAAGGAAGCACTTCGTTTGAAAAACAAAGACGAAAAACAGCCTTAATTCACGAGAAGATAACCAACTCACGAATGGATAACTTACACAAAGTGTCGAACCAATTAGTAAATGATTATGATATAATCGCATTAGAAGATTTAGCAGTTTCTAATATGGTAAAAAACCATAAACTTGCCAAACACATATCAGATGCCAGTTGGGGAACTTTTGTAAGATTGTTGGAATACAAAGCGAATTGGAATGACAAGCAAATTGTCAAAATCAATCGTTGGTATCCAAGTTCAAAAACCTGTTGTGAGTGTGGCTGGATAAATCAAGATTTAAATCTTTCAATAAGAGAGTGGACTTGCAAAAATGGACACGTATTAGACCGTGACCTTAATGCCACAAAAAACATTCTCAAAGAAGGGTTAAAAATATTAAACTCGGCAGGAACTGTCGAAAACACGGGTGGAGCTATAAATAAGACTTCTGCAAAGAAGCACAAAGCTGTGAAACCCGAAGCCCATCCCATCGCCTTTGGCGTGGGTGGGTAGTTCACTATCTTTGTAAAATGAAAACAATTAAAGAAACTTCCTATAAGGGAACAAGAATATTATTAGGTAATGAAAAAAGAGATTTAATCAATAGAATGATTGAAATCTTAAAATCCAATGGGTTTATGGAAATATCCATCCCAATTATACAATTCCAAGAAACATTTAGTGGTAAGGTTGGTGAAGAAAACAATAACCTTATGTTTAACTTCAAAGACAGGGGTGATAGAGATTTATGTTTGGCACCTGAATACACAGCAGTTATTCAAAAGTTAGCTAAATCAACATTTAAAAATGATAAGGATGTTAAACTATTTTATATTCAAGAATGTTTTAGAGGTGAAAAACCACAAGCAGGTCGTTATAGACAGTTTACACAATTAGGTGTTGAGATTATAAACCCAACCAAGGACTATTCTGAAGATATTAAAGTCGTTGCTATGAAACTTATGAATGTGGCAATTTTTGATAATAAAAACTTAATACCTTGTACTATGAATAGTGATGTAACAAGAGGGCTTGATTATTATAAAGAAGGTAAGGGATTTGAAATTAGTTGTGAAGGTTTGGGTAGTTCAAAACAAGTTTGTGGTGGTGGAGAATATGAAGGTGGTGTTGGTTTTGCTATTGGTATAGATAGGCTTATTAATTGTTAATATACCTTTCGTTTATGGGTTTCATACAACCGAACTGAAAAACCTGACACCTGGATTATAGCTGTAAATACCTTTCGTTTATGGGTATCATACAACATCTCGATACATAATCTTTGCATTTCTTCATAGGTTAACCCCATTTCCTCCAATTTTCTGTAAATTTCATCATGATCAAACCATAAAACTGGTGTTTTTGTGCCATTGTTTATGTTATCTAGGAATAAAATTTTACCATCTTTATCAACATATCTTGTCCATCCTTCCCATTTTTTGGATCCTATTTTCTCCAGTTTACATTCCATGAATTTATCAAATAAGAATTGTTCTGGTTCAGATAAACCAGTTTCGTTAACCCAATCAAATTCGTTTTCTTTTAATATTTTTCTAATTAAACTTCTCATATATTAAAAATAGTCATACCAAATTATATGAAGTGGATCTGGTAAATTATTATTTTGTGTAATCCTTTTACTTTCTCCATAAGTACAGCTATCACTACCAGTAAATCTGCCACTTTTAACATCTTCAGGCCAAATTGATTGTAAACTACGTTTATTGTCTATTATCTTATGATAACCACTAGACCAAATAATTCCGTTACTAAATAAAAATTTTTGTGCTTGTTCGTTTTCCTCTTCATTTCGAAGGTCAATATGCCATGGAATGCCTTTTAAACTTGGAAGTTGAGGCCTATTAACTATATCCCTTACCCATTCAAAATCATCTTCCTGTTCTTTTAATATTTTAACTATTAAACCTTTCATATTCTTATAAATATTCACATTATCTATAAATTGTAATATATTTTATTTATGATTAAAAAATATGTCCCAATACATATAATGGGTGTATTATATGAAAAAGAATCTGTTCAATATATTTACCGTAATAATGGCAGATGGGTACTTAGCATACCTGACGGTGATGATTATAAGAATTTTATTGTACGTATGTTAAGTGAATTGTCTGCCACAAGAAATACTTTTGAATATAAGTGGGACCCATTAACATTTCGTATTATAGATTACATTGGGGATGCTAATTTTGAGTTATTTCAAAATTGGATGAATTGTGATAATGTTACTACAAACAATAATTATAAGAAAGATTTAATTTTGGGAAAACTTGATCCTACTGGTTCGGTTGTTCAAAAATGGATACTTATAGGCACTACCATATTTTCATATAATCACCAAGTTTATTGGGATAATGAGGTTGGTGATACAGAAATAACAATAATTTCAGATACAATAATATTACAATAATGAAAAAAAATAAATTTATAAATATATCATTTGCTATTGGCTTAGTAATATGGTTTATAACGGCATTATATTTGTCTGTTAATTCAATAATTAATATCTTTGTGGATACAAACCCTAATATAGCTAAGTTTATGTTGGCAGCAAGTTTTACTTGGTTGGCAGTACTTGGAACTTATAACTATAAAAAAGGAGGGGATATTACCAACATAAGAGAAGGTATTGAAGATTTAAAAACAAAAAAACCTAAACAAGGTTGTAAAACTTGTAAACAGAAAAAGTAATGGGAATGTTTGATGAAGTTATAGTGGATGTTAATATTCTACCTGACTTGGATAATGCTGAAAGAGAAATACTGAAAGAAGTTGCTGGTTGGCAAACCAAGAGCTTTGAATGCATAATGACTAACATTTACATTGTTGAAGATAATTATTTAAAATGGAAACATAATTTCAGTGGTAAAACATATTTACCCTATAAATTACAGGTAGAAAATTATGAATACGAAACTGTACCATTAGAAGAAAGACCACATCAGGATATGCCTTTTATTGGTTCAATGAGAAAGGTTAATATAAAGATTGAAGATTTACCATACACAGGTGTGTTTGATTTCTATACATATAGAAAGGGTGTGTTTGATTTAATTTGGTATGAATGTGAAGCTGAAAATGGTAAAATAATTTCAATAAAAAAGATTTAATAGAAATAATCATTATCTTTGTATCGTTAAGTTATAGTTGACAAAGTCGTAAAACCAAGGTTTATTTTTCTTAACAAAAATTTAACACAAAGCGTTGACAGATAATTAAAACTTTCTTACATTTGTGTATATTTATTAAATAGAAGTTGTAGTTCCGAAAAAAGGGTTTCAGGAACCACCCCAAAGAAAAGACAGGTACAGTACGGGGACTGTCAGCAACGAAAACCCTTATTTATTATAAACAGAAAAATTAAAATGAAAACAAATTATACATATCAAATAAACTCACCGAAAGCAGGGAAGGCCGATTGTAAAGGCTATACCCCGAATGGTTGTGGTATGTTTAATTCAGTCTCATAATATATAAGACAAAGAATTTTAAAACCCCACAACTAAGTAGGTAAAACCGAAAAAGTTGTGGGGTTTTTGTTTATAATAAAATTTGGGAGTACGCTAACGTTGGAGGGTTAGGAAAGTCTGTAAAACTTTTATTTAGGTCTAGTAGGTTCGAATCCTGCTACTCTCACAAATTGTTGAAGCGGACGTGAGAGTTACATCACTTATTGGAAAGAAAAAAACACTCTTACAAGTATTCTCAACAATAAAACGTGTAGTGTCCCGAATTGGTTAGGGGCTTGCTTTGGGAGCAAGAAGATGCAGGTTCGAGTCCTGTCTACACGAAACAATTGAATTAACTCGCCTCCACGTGGCAATTGTTGGAAACAGGTAAAGCTGGCTAAGAAGTTAATCGTTCTTTGATAATATTGATGATAATGTTTAAATATTTTTGAAGAAAAAGAATGAGACAACATTAAAACCGTCACACCATGACGTTAAACTCGCGGGTATCGTATAATGGTTATTACTCTAGTCTTCCAAACTGGAGACGACAGTTCGATTCTGTCTACCCGCTCAAAAAAAAAGTAAGGAATTAGTTGGCTTCGTTCCCACCGTGTTGACCAACAAAATTAAACCCTTATAAAGTTAACGGTGGGGCATGGGGGATTAGTTTACCTGGCAAAAACTTATGTTTTGCAAACATAGAAAAGCGGTTCAAGTCCGCTATCCTCCACTAAATAAAATATGGATCTGTGGCGTGAGTGGTTTAAACCAACAGTCTGCAAAACTGTTACCGAAAGGTGTCGTCAGTTCGAATCTGACCAGATCCTCTAAAAATTAATAAATAAAGTATTTAAATAAAATGAGAAAAGCTGTTAAAATAAAAAAATCTAAAAAGCCCCACAAGGGTAGGCTTGGACTATTATTTTAATTGTAGTAAATCAATTATAATAAACCCAAGTCTTTGACTTGGGTTTTTTTATTTATATGTGTTTGTACCTATTCGCTTAGTTGGCCGAAAGCATCAGAACTTTTATAGATGTTCTTTTAATTTATTAAGGCAATCCAAGACATTTTCTTTAACTTCTTTAGCTGTGAATCTAATAACTACCCAACCGTTAGCTTCACTAAATGCATCTCTACGAGCATCTATGCGTTTTACTTTTTCGGTTAGATGAGTTCCACCATCAACTTCAACATCAATCTTTTTATCAACAAACGCAAAATCATATTGATAGATACTATTTTGATAATTGTATACCCAACCTTCAATCCCAGCTGCTTCTAAAGCATTCTTAAATACTTTTTCTGGGTAGCTCATTTTAGAACTATGGTTTAATAAGTATGGTACTTTATCTGGATTTTCAATTAAGTATTTTAAACGAGCTTTAGAAATTTTATCTTTAGCCTCATCAGTGTGTGGTTTCTTTTTCTTACCAGTAAGGGTTTTAGACGTGTTTATACTCATTTCAGCTATCTTAGTATTAGTTTCTTTAGTCAGTCCTTTATTCCAAGCAGCTTCTGAACGTTTCATACCTTTATTGTGACCAACCCTAGCTGTATCACCTAAGTGAACAATAGCTATGTGGTTTTTAATTCCATATTTGGAAAACTCTTTACCACAATGGGTACAAGTTATAAGGTCGGAAGCTTTAGTCATATGTTATAAATATACAGATAATTTCGTAAAAACTTTTGATATAAACACATTTAAAAAATTTTTAAATGAAAAGTTTGAAGAAACAAAAAAACAGTTTCCACAATTTCAATTAGGGACCAAGATGATTTCAACAATTGATTTGGAATATGGGTTTATTGGACACGTTTGGGTACAGTACAATTGGTTTTATTTCCTGTTAACCAAAACTTGGGTTATGAAATTATAACTGAAAGAAATTTTGGTGAAATAACATTGGAAAAATTAACTGATATGGTTAATAGGTTTATTTAGGTATAACTCTGAAACGGTTTGGTGTTCTAGTCATATTTTCACCAACTTCATAACCCCATAGGTTCCAACAATCATTGTTACATTTTGGGTTTTTTCTGCCAGTATTGCCTCTAAATCCATCAGAATTTTGTATTGTTATAACTTTACTATTAACTTCTGTAATACCTATCCCTACAATTGTGAATATTTTATCTTTAAATCTTGGACGTTGTGTTAACCATTCAATTTCCATGCCTTCATGACCATATTCAAATAACTCTTCAAATGTTAAAATTGGATCGTTCATAGCGATATCTGTGACCCAACCCAAATCATTTTCTTCCTCACCTTCTGTTAACCTATCCCAATCAATTGGTCTATCAAACTCTTCTTGTGGTACGTATAACCAAATTCTATATTTAAATTTTGGGTCATATTTGCCGTCTTTAGAAAATGTGGCATCATCCCAACCACCGTGGCGTCTACCTTGGCCATCTATTATCTCTGCTTGACCTTGAAATACATTTATTATTTCATAATAATGACCTTCTATGGCGTATGGTGGTTGATCCTCTTCGTTATAATAGTGGGATGTCTTTATACATATAAGATAATCACCTTCTTTTGGTTTAATCTTGGTTTTATTATTTGCTTCTTGTATAAATTTCTTTGTGCCCATATATTAAATATCAAAAATTTCAGGCATGTAGTAATCTGCGTAATTCTCATAAGGTACTAAATCATCCATCTTATACCAAAAATTCATTTTAACAAAATTTCCTTTGTTACTATCTTCCCACTTAACTGCAACATCATTGTCTTTTATATCAATAACCTCACCAATTCTATCACCATATCTATCTACGTGTGCCGCAAGTCCAGTGATTGACATATTTTTTCTATATTCGTCCGACATCCTAACTTTACCACCAACTTCTATCTTAAGATCGTGGTCGATAGCTTCATTTATCTTAGGTTCTTTAAATTTAATGGTGACATCTGAAATCCTAATATTACTTAACATTAGTTTTAATGTTAAATCATTTACAATTGATCTAGCCTCTTTCTCATCATATAAGTTTAAATCCAATGAATATGAATTATATCTTCCTCCACCACCTAACACACTATTAACATCAACTGATAGGTCATCTAATAAATCTCTAAGTTTAAATTTAATATTACCTGCATCAGGTGCTTCAAAGTTAATTATACAATTTACCTTAGGCCCCATACTTTTTAATTTAAAACCCATTACCCTTTGACTTTCAGTTATTTCAGGGGTCGTTGGTTCTACAGGTGGTAAATTTTCATCTCTGTAACCAAATTTTCTGGTTGGTGTTTGAGGTAGGTGTTTAAGTGCGTAAGCAGTCCATTGTTTTTTAATTTCAGCAATCTCATCAGGATGTACACCAACACCTTGGAAATATTTCCAAAATTCATCAAATAACACATTCAATGGTTGTTGAAGGGTTCTTGCTTTCTTATATAAACCTCTGACATAAGCTTCAACTTCATAAGGTTCAACAAAATACTCCCAATATTCTATATCTTGTGGGTATCTTCTATGTTTAGAAAAGAAACCTTCTCTTTGTCTATCAGTTAAACGTTGTTGTAATACGTGTTCTATTTCATGACGTATGATGTTCTTCATCTCTGGAACAAGCATTGCCATCTCTTCTTTTCTATAATCTAAATCTTTAGGTACTTCTATGTGAAGAACTATTCTTGTGTTTTTAAAGTTTTTTCTAATTTCCTTTGGGTTACCATAAGTACCACCATAAACCAATGGAAACGATTGCCAATCCCATTCTTCCTGATATTTGAAATAAACACTAATATCTACAAAAGTTCTTTTAAGTACAACAATACGGGTTTGAAGTCTTTTCTTACCTTGCATTACCGCTCTAGCTAGTTCTTTTGTTAATTCACTTGTTACTTTATCGTATCTACCTTCTGTTAATAAATTATTCATCAATTATAAATATTTAAGGCTACCCCAAAATGATAATTTTTCTTATCTTTATAAATATCTTAAAGATATTAATTATGATATTAATATATAACGTATATTTGCATAATAAATAATGGGCAACTATAAGCTGGTCTTATGACTGGAGGAAGTTCGCGACAGCAAAACCTAATTTGGGAGAGAAAGTAGGGAAACAGAAATCTCGTTTGTACCAAAGAAGCTGCAACTCAAACAGACCGAGGGTGCCGGTTTCCCTATGAGGTCGGGTTGAGGCATAGATAAATTTATAGTTAGATACAAAATCGCGGCTATTACCCATTATTTTATTTTTTTATGAGTAAATTTAGTAAACATAGAGAAAAACCAAAGTGGTTACCAAAGGAAGGCGTTATAATGTTTTCTAATGGTGGATCCACTTTTAAATTAAGTCAAATCTTTGAATTGGAAGGTGAAAGAGTTGTTACTTTAATAATCACAAATGAAGATGAAGAAGTGGAAGTTTATCCCCCTTACCCAATTAGAACAGTTATAGAGAACATTAGAAATGGTACTTGGAAGATTATAAAAGACGGACCCATTGATCCTGAAAGGGTTTTAAAAGAATTTAAATTTATTTAGATTATATATTGACTGCCCCAAATATTTTTATTATATTATGATTAATGAAAATATTGAGTGGTGGAAGATATACACGGTCTATTGAATAGTAGATTGGTCTCAAATTATAAGGTGTTAAATGGGTACCTATAATTTATAACACGAAACGAGGCATTGGAGTGGTGTAAGTCCCTCCCTCAACAAAATTATCCCCAAGAAAATAAATTTCTTGGGGATTTTTATTTTTTGAAAGATTATTAGTATATTTGCTTAATAAACTACACATCAAATGGAAAAAGAATATAATCTAACTACCAAATCAGGTGAAATGATTAATAAAGTTAAAGCCTATTCACTTGAACTTGCGATTGAAGCTTTTGCTAAAATCAAACATCTAAAACCAACAGAGTTATTAAAAATTTATAAAGTAGAAGAACAAAATGAAAAATAATATAAGACCTTTAATATTTCTTGGGGATTTACACGGAAATTTTAATTATGTTACTTGGTACATAAAGGCACATAAAATTAAAGATGCTGTTATATATCAAGTTGGTGATTTCGGTATTGGTTTTACTAACGAATATAACGATATGAACATATTGGATAATTTGAACAAATTCTTAATTGAACATAACGTTCATCTTTACGCCATCCGTGGTAACCATGATAACCCTAAATATTTTAATGGAAAATTTGAGAAATATTTCACCAATTTACACCTATTAGCGGATTATACCGTTGTAGATATTGACGGTGTTAAAATACTAGGGGTTGGTGGTGCTATTAGCATAGACCGTAAATTTCGTTTAGGTGAGATGCAACAATATACTAAAGTTGGAGTAATAAAAGAGTTATACTGGTATGATGAACCATTTGTCTTAAATGAAGATAAACTTAAAGAATTTGATGGTATTGATATTGTAGTTACTCATACCGCACCTGACTTCTGTATGCCAATTAATAAAGTTGGTTTTGGTACCTTGGTTGAACATTATGCATTGGAGGACCCAACTTTAAAGGGTGAGTTAACTGAAGAAAGAAATTTGGTTACTAAAATGTATGATATATTGAAAGAGAAAAACAAACCAGATTTTTGGTTTTATGGTCACTTTCACAATGATTGGACAGCTAATATTGAAGGTACTAACTATAGATTGTTAAACATAAATGAAATGTACACTTATAGAAATCCAAAATATTATGAGTTGTAAATAAAAAAGGGACTATTAAGTCCCTTTTTTTATATATTACCAACTATCACCGCTTCCTCCACCTCCGAAGTCTCCACCACCTCCAGAATAGTCATCATCATTTGAACTGTTGTCATCATAATCACTATCATAATTTGAACTATTGTCATCATCAAACAAACTTGTATTAAAGCTATTGTTGTTATAATCATCGTCATCGTCATCGTCATCATCGTCATCACGATATCTTCTAGCCTTTGCTTTAGTTGAGTTTAATTTAGAATTTACTACTAAATCGTGAGAAGCGGCTTTCATTTTATCATTCATTTCAGGATTAAAATATTCATCATGGTGTGATGGTATATCCATTGATTGTGATTTTCTTCTACTTTCATTTGTAGGGTAAGTGGTACTACCAACCCTAACACCTGCAGGTAAATTTACATTTCTAATAGGCTCTACGTTTTTACTTTTAGTAACTGGAAATTCACTGTTTAATTCGTTAATACTTTCAATGTATTCTTCACCGTATTCACGTACTCTATCTATAACACCTTGTGTTACATCAGAGTATTTACTATACATTGCACTACCTCTCGGTCTTTCATCTTCTTTGATGATTTTTTTCACCAAACTTTCGATGTCTTTTTCATTTAACCTAACTACTTTTTTCATAATAATATTTTATAATAAATATTGTGTAACAACATAATGTTTCGTATATTTGTACAATATGAAAAAAATTATATTATTACTAATAACATTTACATTACTGTTTAGTTCTTGTAAAAAACACGATTACCATAAGGTAAGTTTTGGAATTACTTTCTTAAATACACCTTCTTATGGATCCTCTAACTTTATAGAGGTTTATGCAACACCAAGTTACACTGATAAAAAACCAAACATAGATAATAGTAATATACCACAGACTTGGAGATATGACTATATGGAATTAGAAAAAGGCCAATTGGTTAATTTTTTAGTTCGTGGACAACTATCCTACCACTTTGAGATGAGGGTTTATATAGATGATACCGAAGTTTCTTATCGTGAAGTTGTTGTTAGTAACACAACATATTATGACGACCATGTGATAAATTCAAGTGGTATAAATGATTTAGCTAACGAAGATACAGGTGTAATACAATTTACATATTAATAAAAAAGGGACTTATTAAGTCCCTTTTTTTATGATGATTAACTATTGATTTTAATTAGAAGCGGTTACCACAACCAGCACAGAAATTATCTGTCTGTTTTGATTTTCTACCACATTTAGTACAATATTTGTTCATTTTATTAACATCTTTAATGTCAACAAACTTCTGAGACATTGGTTTGATATGATATTCCACCACATTTGTAGTATAACTGTAAAACTTCTTATTTACAGTTTGGAAAGTTTGGTCAGAATGAGAACCCTTTTCAACCCTACCTGTTTCAGTAATACTTCTTAACGATTTAAGTTTAATAGTAGGTTCATCATTAAGTGTGTTAGATAGGTTTAAATTTGAACAATTGTATGATGATGCAAAACCAATACCACCAGACGTGGTAGTACTAACTGTACCACAGTAGGTAGGTATAGCTGTATTAGTGGTATAAGTGAAAATACTTGGGTTATTTACCGTCCAACTAAGATTAGTATAAGCTGGGGTTGTATCTTCATTATAAAATTCTACTTTGATTAAGCCGTTCTTTTCGATAGCTTTCTTAACTTCTTCTGAGTTACCACTAACGTTGTAAGTTTCAAATTTAAACTTACTTGCGTCATCTATGTAACGTTCTAAGAATACTCTTTCACCAGGACGTAGAACAAGACCTGAATAAGAGATTTGTTTATTATTAATTGAGATTTTTGCTAGAACCGTGTTTTGTGTTGGATTAAATAATTCAATCTCGAATTCGGTTCCGTTGTCCATATAGACAACTTTGTTTTCTTTGATTTTTGTTCTGCCTTTGTTGACCGTAATATAGGCCATAGGCGTTGTAATGTTAGCCATTTGTTTTTTTAACTTTAATTACTTGTTATAATTGTAACCCTTTCAAATGGTTTTGTTACCTTTCCGACCAAATCGGGGATAACTCAACAGAGATTTTCTCTGACCACCTAAAAGGTGAGTTAATCATCAATAATAAATATATATTGTTTGTTTATTATGTAAAGTTTATTTATCTTTGTATCATTATGAGACTATTCCTTGACGACGTAAGAGTACCTGAAGATTGTTTAGCCTATATGTATAAGCGTATTGGTACACTTAACCCTATATATGCTGAAGAATGGGAAATTGCAAGAACTTACGAACAATTCAAATCTTTTATTATATATGCACATGAAACAGGTAATGTGATAACTCACGTATCATTTGACCACGATTTAGCAGATATGTGGGATTTAGGAGAAGACACACCAACAGCTGATTGGTTTGACTTTGAAAATAACAAAGAATATACTGGTTATGATTGTGCAAAATTCTTAAAAGAATTTTACGAGAAAAACAACCTTAAATTTCCTGTTATGTTCGTTCATTCTATGAACCCAATTGGTACCGAAAGAATAATTAAATTATTTCAATAAGATGAAACTTTTTTTAGACGATAAAAGAACTTTGGATATGATATATCCTGACGCTAATACAAAAGAATGGATTATAGTTAGAGATTTTGACGAGTTTGTTAGATATATCAACAAATATGGATTACCTAAGTTTATAAGTTTTGACCATGACCTATCTTTTGAACATACAAAATGGTATTTTGAAAATGGTGGACATGAAAACCCACCTGATCCTTTAAAGGCTGAATTTACTGTTAAGACTGGATATGATGCCGCAGTTTGGTTGGTTAATTACTGTAAAGAACATAAAACTGAGTTACCTAAATGGGAGGTACACTCCCATAACCCTATTGGTTCACAAAATATTAAGAATTATTTAACAAATTTCTAACTTTTCCATTGCCACTTCTATTTATATCCATATATTTGTACTGTTATGAAAGCAAAGAAAATACATATAAAAATCGGAAAAGACGCCCTTAGAAAGGCCGTTAAAGGTGAGCACAGAAAAGCTCTAATAGAAGCTGGTAGATATAGCATACCAACACACAACGTTCAAAAAACTGTGAATGAGTATAAGAGGAATGCTAAACACAAAAAAAAGTTCACAGAGGATTGATTTTTTGAAAAAAAAGTCATATTTAATTAACAACACGGTCAGTGATGTAATTATTCCTTGATAGTTTAAACTATATAATTATAAATCAAACTTTTATCAAGGTATTCATTGACCACCAATTTACGGGTCATGGGGATTTTAAGTTAAACTTAACGATATTCTCATGACCCTTTTTATTTGAATAATTTAAAAACAATGAATAAATACGAAAGACTAAGGCAAGACTTAGAAGAAAAAGGCACTGGTAAGATGAAGTGTTTTGGAGATAGTATGAAACCAAACATAAAATTAGTGAATCAGTTAAAAAATGTAAAAACAAATAGATTACAAAAACAGACACAAACAAAGGTTACATGATAGCCAACAACAAAGGTTATGAGAATGGATGGACCCATCACATTTTAGGTAGAGCCATAAAAGCAGAATATTCTGATGGGTCATTTAAAAATTTATAAAATATGAGTAAAGTTTTTTTTACATCCGATACACATTTCGGACATGCTAACATAATCAAATACAGTGGTCGCCCATTTAAGGATGCAGACCATATGAATGAGGAGTTAATTAAATCATGGAACAACATGATTTCAGAAGAAGATGAAGTATATCACTTGGGTGATGTTTCATTAACCACACCTGAAAAAACACAGGAAATACTAAAAAGATTAAACGGTAAGATTTATCTTATTAAAGGAAACCACGAAAAATCTGTGATGATGAAATCTTATAATAGAGATAGATTTACATGGATTAAAGATTTGGAAGAAGTTCAAATTGAAGGTCAGAAAATAGTACTATGTCATTATTCCATGAGAGTTTGGAATAAATCTCACCATGGCACTTGGATGCTGTACGGACATTCTCACGGTCATTTGGAAGGTGAAGTTTGGGGTCGTTCTATGGATGTTGGTGTTGATGCGGCTTTTAAACTGTTTGGTGAATATCGTCCATTTTCATTACAAGAAGTAACTAACATACTGTCTAAGAGAGAATTTAAGGGTGTTGACCATCACATGGAAAAGTAGTTATTCAACTTCTTTTATTGACAGACATGGGTGAACCTCCCAACAAGTGGCTCTCCATAGAAAAGTACCTTTAGGGTTGGTGTTAACAGCGTTGTGCTTATGTTCTTCATCAAAAAATAACCAACCCTGAACTTCAACCTTTTTACCTTTTAATTTTTTAATAACATCAACATCCATATTCTTATCTTTAGCTCTTGTATATCTATTTACTTCAACAACCATTGCTTGAGTTGCTGCAGGATTTTTAATATCAGGAACCAATTCTATATGGATATCAAGTTGTGTTTTATCTTTAGAATGACAATTACAAGTTTCAGCACCACCATATTTTATTAACATAACATACCCTGTAATTTTAACATATGTGTTTGATGTAAATCTTTTTGTATCATCCCCTGGTTTTAAAACATCAGTCAAAGAAAGTGGAACAACTTTAGTTGATCCAATAGTTCTATTCTTTAGTGTGTCTAAATCTTGTAATTTTTGTTGTGGACTATCTCCTTTAGTTGGGCATTTGGTGTTATCACCAGCAAAAAATAGGATAAATGTTAAAAATATTATTAACACACCTGTTGACCATTTTAAAACTTTTTTCATAGTATTTGTTTTTTTATAAATTATTTTCTGTTTCTATAACTTCCCTTATGATATACATTACTAATAAATATCAACGTTTTCTTTTAAGTTTCTTTAAAACACGGTGGGATTCCGTTGTTAGTTTACTACCCTTTCTCATATTAACTGTAGACCTAATAAACCTTAGATTAGATATGTGCCCAATCTTCTCAGCGGGGATTTTACTATAAAAACCGTGAGAAATTGGTACAATGTGGTCTAAATGGAAGCAATTAACCCCTCGGAAACACCTACGATCATGACCTTTAAGTAAATGTAATGGTTGACTTTCAGTAATAACCCAAACCTTAATGTAATACAAACGTTTTTCTAAGTCTTTAATCAAATTTAACTTACGTTTTTTAATGTCAGGATTTTCTTTTAAAAGCTTTTTACACTCACTTAATATGACCTGATCCTTTTCTTTTAATATTATCTTCATACCTTTATAAATATTACAGATAATTATATATAAAAATAAACGTTATGAAACTACAAGAAATGAACAGAGAACAAAAGGCAAGAATGTTCGATAGCTTATTAGCTGAACATGATAAAATGAGCCGTGAGGTTAGTGTGCTTAATGCTAAATTCGACCAAACAAAAGATGACATCAAGAAGATTGAAACTCTAAAAAAAGAAATGGATCTTCTACAAAAAAAGGCAGCAGCTTTAGGAAGTTATTAATTGATAATCAAAGAATAATTACTATATTTGTATTGTTCTTTGATTTATGGGGATGTATGGAATTGATTGGCTGTTGTCAATTGTAAGTAAGCATGTCGAGACTTGTTAGAATGGCTCGTATAAACCAACTTTCAAAAATTCAAACGGCGATATTTTCGCAAACGCAACTGTTGGTCACTTTGTGACTGCTGGTGCAGAAGTTGTAGCTTAATCTCAGATTAACTCAACAACAGGGTTGAAGCAGACCTAGGAACAGAAGCTATCAATGTGTGGTTTCTACTAAAAAAGGAACACCCCCTTAACTACCAGGATAAAGGCAGTCAGAAGATTAGTTCTCAGTAAACCGAACTGTAATAAGGGAATTGTGAAGTTTTGGAAAGTTAGAAAACTTTATCCTAAACATGTAGAAAGTATAGCTGAAACGGAGCAAGACAAGGGTTCGAAACCCTTCATCTCCAAATCACCGAAGTTAATCCACTTGCACGTAGTGGTGGTTGCACGTCAGAAATGATGACTAAGAGATTAACAATTAATTGTTTTAATTAAATGAGTAAAAAGAAAACTATCAAAATCAAATGGTTCAATGAACCTGAAGAACATGATTATACTGCGGCAAAATCTTATTTAGATTTAATTATCGAAGAAAAGATTGTAGACGGTTTAATTAAAGATTTGATAAATGCTCCTATGGTATCTTTTAAAGCAAAAGATATATTCAGAGCTTCAGGCCTATCAGCCTTAGGTATTAGTAATCAACATGTTGAGGCTAATATTAAAAAGATAGAAAAGAAAAAGTTTTTATCTCCCGTATTATTAATTAGGGATGTTAGGACTAAAAAAGTAATTGTAGCTGACGGATATCACAGAATATGTGCAGTTTATCTTTATAATGAAGATATTATGATACCTTGTAAAATTGTATCATACTACAGTTAAAAGTTTCTTTGTTTAGAAAAACAAAGTGGTGGATCCCGAAAACTTGAAAAAATCTTTCGACCCTAACTAAAACCTCTGAGAAATTTCTCAGGGGTTTTTTCTTTTTGTGCCTATTTATATGTCGATTATAAGTTTATCGAATATTTATATAAAAAACAAAATAAATGGGAAGAATTATACAAAAGAACAACGGTAAAACTACCGTTTATGTTAATGGTGAAGACATTAATAGCATAAGTGCTAGTGCTAACACATATTATATAGGTGTAGATCTTGTTAATGGGGTTTATGAAAAGAAAAACCCTGACGGTTCAATAATTGATTTGGAAAATGGTGGTGGAAGCACTGGTAGTACAGGAAACTCAATTATTGTTGTAGGTTCAGGTGTTGGTTCTACACTTAGAGATTGTAATAACAATATTGCTTCAGGTCCATATTCTGTTGTAATCGGTGGTGAATTAAATACTGCATCATGTGGTTATTCGGTTGTAGTAGGTGGACGTAGAAATACATCTTCTGGTTATTATTCATTTATCGGTAACGGTCAACGTAACACTGCATCAAATTATTATTCAACAGTTATTAATGGACGTAGAAATACTGCATCAGGTTATTATTCAACAATATCTGGTGGATATAGTAATATAGTATCATGTCATTGTGCAACAATTGGTGGTGGTATTAGAAATACAAATGCTGGTTGGGATTCCACTATTGCTGGAGGTGAAAGAAACATTAGTTTAAATTGGTATACAGCAATAGGTGGTGGTTTAAAAAATACCACATCAGGTGATTATTCGACTATAAGTGGTGGTAAAGGTAATACAGCATCAGGTTACGCTTCAAGTGTGAGTGGTTATTATAATACAGCATCTAATGGTTACTCAAATGTAAGTGGTGGTAATAATAATAAAGCATTAGGTGGTGAATCAACAATAGGTGGAGGTGGATTTAATACATCTAATGGTGAAAATTCAACAATAGCTGGTGGATTTAACAACTTTGCATGTAATTCAGCGTCAGTAGGTGGTGGTGTAGGTAATAAATCTAATGGTGTTAATTCAACAATCAGTGGAGGTGGATTTAATACATCTAATGGTGATAATTCAACAATAGGTGGTGGTTATCTTAACACTACTGACGGTAAGGGTGATCAAACAATAGCTGGTGGATTTAACAACTTTGCATGTAATTCAGCGTCAGTAGGTGGTGGTCGTGATAATAAAGCATCAGGAGAGTATTCAACAGTTAGTGGTGGATATGATAATACAACATCAGGTTACGCTTCGACAATATCTGGTGGTTATCATAATACATCTTCAAATAACTATACAACAATAGGTGGTGGTTATTGTAACACTTCATTTGGTAGAAATAGTGTAATAAGTGGTGGTATTGATAACACGGTTAATGGTTTTGGATCAACAATCAGTGGAGGTGGATTTAATACATCTAATGGTGATAATTCAACAATAGGTGGTGGTAATCTTAACACTACTGACGGTAAGGGTAATCAAACAATAGCTGGTGGATTTAACAACTTTGCATGTAATTTAGCGTCAGTAGGTGGTGGTGTAGGTAATACATCTTCAGGTTATTATTCAACAATATCTGGTGGATTTAGAAATACAACATATGGTTATTTTTCATCGGTAGGTGGGGGTTATAACAATACATCTTCAGGTTACGCTTCGACAATATCTGGTGGTTATAATAATACGTTATCTACATATTCTGGATACCCTGATAATTCAACAATCAGTGGTGGGTATAATAACTTAATTGATGGTTCATGTTATTCAAATATTGACAGTGGTCAATACAACACAATATCTAATTATTATGGTGGGGCTGATAATTCAACAATAGGTGGTGGATTTAGAAATACTATATTAAATTTGAACATAGTTAGGGGTGAAGGACAAAGTAGTCAAACAATTGCTGGTGGATTTCTAAATACATCTTTAGAGCTTTTTTCATCTATAGGTGGGGGTGAACGGAATACAACCAACGGTGCGTGGTCAACAATATCTGGTGGTTTAAAAAATACAACATTAGGTTATATTTCAAACATAGGTGGAGGTGGATTTAATACCACACTGTCTAATTATTCAACAATAGGTGGTGGTTATCATAATACAACATCAGGAGAGTATTCAACAGTTAGTGGTGGATATGATAATACAACACAAGCTGGTTGTTCAACAATCAGTGGTGGTTATGGAAATTTAATAGAGGGTGACATATCTAGTCTTTCAACAATTGGTGGTGGTAGATCTAATACAATATTAAGTTCAACTGCGACAATTAGTGGTGGTGAAGGAAATACATCGAATGGTAGATATTCAACAATAGGTGGTGGTCGTGAGAATACATCTAATGGTGTTAGTTCAACAACAGGTGGTGGTGGTCTGAATAAAACAAACGATAACTACTCAACAATATCTGGGGGTCAAAAAAACACTTCATATGGTTATAATACATCAATAGGTGGTGGTAATAATAATAAAATTTACCAAATAAACGGTGCTACTCTATTAAATGTAAGTTCATATTCTTCAGCACCAAACGGACTTTACATAGTTTCACAAAACGAAACAAGTGGTGTGGGATATGGAATAACTATTGAAATTACATATTCATTTGGATACCCTTCTTTAATTAATGTAACATCAATTGGGCAAGATTATCAAATTGGTGATAGTATTAAAATATATGGTACCCAATTTGGTTTATCAACCCCAGATGGTGACATGGTTTTATATGTTAGTGAGTTAAATAAACCAAATGGTTCAACAATTGGTGGTGGTGAATTTAATACTATTTTCCGTACAACAAATACTACTAAAGAAGCTTCTATGACAATTAGTGGTGGTTATGGAAACTGTGTGTATAGTGATCAATCAACAATTAGTGGTGGTTATGGTAATACAGCATATAGTTACGGATTTTCTAATAGTTATGGTATTGCAGGTGGTACAGTAGCTGGTGGGTGTCTAAACACACTTATAGATATAAACGGACCCATACCATTTGGTAAATGGGCATTATACCCATCAACAATTAGTGGTGGTTATGGTAATACATCAGAAGTTAGTTCTACAATCAGTGGTGGTTATCAGAATGCAACATTTCTAAACTCAACAATCGGTGGTGGTATAGGAAACTATTCTGTATTGGGTTCAACAATTGCTGGTGGTTTTGATAATACAGCTGAATGTCAATCTTTTATAGGTGGTGGTTTATTTAATACAGCATCATCTTATTATGGTAAAGACACTATTGGTGGTGGATACCGTAATACAATTTCTTCTTATTGTGGTTCTTCAACGATAAGTGGTGGTTATTATAACACAATTTCTTCTTATTATGGTTCAACAATAGGTGGAGGTTGTCAGAATAAAATTTATAACAATGGTAACTCTACGATAGCTGGTGGTTGTCGTAATACGGCATCTGGATATTACTCATTTATTGCGGGTAATGATAATAACGATAACGGTTATGATAGTGTAAATATATTAGGAAATGGTATAATAGCCACTATTGGTAATATGACATATGTTAATAATTTAAACATATATAATATACCTACATCTCCATCTGGTCTACCATCTGGTTCAGTTTGGAATAATAGTGGTGTGTTAAATATTGTATAATAATATGTGGAAGAATAACATTAAAGAAAATTAAGATATTTATCAATAAAAAAATAGATAATGGGAAAAATTATATTAACAAATGACGGTATAACAACCGTTTACACTAACGGTGAGAATATTTCAACAATTCCACCACAAGCAGACACATATGTTTTAGGTGTTGATGCAATGAGTGGAGAGTTTGAGAAATTGAACCCTAATGGGTCAATCATTAATTATGATAGTAACAGTGGTAGTACTGGTGTTATTGGTGTAGGTACAGGTACAGGATCAACTGTAAGAATTGCTAATTGTAATGATGCAATTGGAGATAATTCTACAATATCTGGTGGTTTAGAAAATACAACATTGGACTATCTTAATACAATTGCTGGTGGGGCTTACAATACAACATCTTCTTATTGGTCCACAATTTCAGGTGGTTACGGAAATAAAGCAATAGGTTATGGAAATGAAACAATATCTGGTGGTTATGGTAACACATCAGTTAATTACGACACTTCAATAGGCGGTGGTGTATTTAATTTTACTACAGGAAATGGTTCAACAATTGCTGGCGGTGAAAATAACTTAGTTATTAGTCAAGCCTCAACAATTGGTGGGGGTTATTGTAATAATATTGGTGGGTCAGTTAATTTAGTGGATTTACTACAATATTCTGGTGACGGTTTATTTAGTGCTTTGGATTTATATGTAGACTCAACTTCAGGTATTGGTAATGGTTTAAAGTTACACATTTTTATATGTGGAACCACAGTAATATCTTATTATGTGGTAGAATCTGGTATTGGTTATGCACAAGGTGATACCGTAACAATATATGGTACCACACTTGGTGGTTCTTCACCATATAATGATATAACATTTACTGTAAGTGATATTGTAAATACAAAATACTCTACAATATCTGGTGGTAAGTGTAATACGACATTAGGTAACTCTTCTACAATATCTGGTGGTTATGGTAATACATCTTCAGGTTATTATTCAACAGTTAGTGGTGGTTATTGTAATACTTCAAGTAGTTACGATACAACAATTGGTGGCGGACGTTGTAATAATACGTTAGGAAATGGTTCTACAGTTGCTGGTGGTGAATGTAATATATCTTCATATGACCAATCAACAGTAGGTGGTGGTTATAGAAATACCTCATCAGATTACCAATCAACAGTAAGTGGTGGTTATTGTAATATGGCGTTATGTCAACAATCAACCGTAGGTGGTGGTGAATATAATATATCATCAGGAATAATTTCAACCGTAGGTGGTGGTGGAAGTAATAATTCCGAGGGATACTCTTCAACAATCGGTGGTGGCAATAATAATAAAGCATTAGGTAATACCTCAACAGTAAGTGGTGGTGGTGGTAATACAGCATCAGGTGATTATTCAACAATAGGTGGTGGTTTAAGTAACAATTCAAATTGTTACGCATCAACAGTTGCCGGTGGTAGATGTAATATAGCTAATAACGCATTTTCAGTTGTTGGCGGTGGTTTCGCTAATGTGTCAATGAATGATTACGCAACAATTAGCGGTGGATATTGTAACACATTAACTGGTAACCTTTCTGGTGTATTAGGAGGTGAACGTAACAATGATGGTGGCTGTTCTAATAGCTTCCTTATTGGTTCAAACCTTACAGCGACAAGTGGTAATACAACTTATGTTAACAACTTATTTGTTCAAGGTGCTATTACCGCTTCAGGTTATGACTATACATTAAATCAATCAATATTTGCTTGTGATGCTGGTGTTGGAAGTACTGTTCGTACTTCTAATGCAAATGGAGCTCCTGGTAACTACTCAACCGTTAGTGGTGGTGAATTTAATAATGCCAATGGTAGTTGTTCTACAATTGGTGGTGGATGTAACAACGTTGCCGGTTCTTCTTATGACACAATTGGTGGTGGTTACGGTAATAATGTTCGTTCTGCAATTGCTGGGTCAAACACAATAGGTGGTGGTACATTCAATACCACTTCAAGTTATTTCGGAATGTCTACAATTGGTGGTGGGTGTTATAACGCAATAAATGAATTTGCTGGTGGTTCAGTTATAGCTGGTGGTAATCGTAACACAACTATTGGTTACGGTGCTATGACAATTAGTGGTGGATACGGTAACACATCCGTATGTGCTTTCTCAACAATTAGTGGGGGTTATAACAATACATCTTCAGGTTACTATACAACTATAGGTGGTGGATGTTATAACACTATATCAAATTATTACACATCAAGTGATTACGCGGTTATTGCTGGTGGTAAATCTAACACTGTTAGCAGTTATGCTTCAACAATAAGTGGTGGGTATTATAATACAATATCTGACTATAGAAGTGGTTACGGCAGTACTAGTAGTTGTTATTCAACAATATCTGGTGGTAGAGAGAATGTTATAACTTGTGAATATTCATTTATTGGTGGTGGTTTCCGTAATACAATCTCTGGATATTATGGATATTCAACAATATCTGGTGGATATTGTAATACAATGTTAGGTGATTGTGCAACAATTGGCGGTGGTATTAGAAATATAAATAATGGTTGGGATTCAATTATAGCTGGAGGTGAAAGAAACGTTACTTTAGGTTGGTATACAACAATAGGTGGTGGTCTTTGTAACACAACTTCTGGTTGTTATTCAACAATAGGTGGTGGTTTTTGTAATACAACTTATGGTGAATATTCTGGTATTCTTGGTGGTAATAATAACTCAGACTATGGATGTAACTGTACTTTCATTATTGGTTCAAACATCACAGCAAATAGAGCTTGTACAACTTTTATGAATAATTTATCACTTATGTCTTTACAAGATGGACCAAGTGGATTACCTAATGGATCTGTTTACTATTGTTCAACAGATAATAATAGATTATATTTTGTAACAGGAGTATAAAAAATAAAACAAATAGATATAACAATATATTTATATAATAACAAATAATAATTAAAAACAAAAAACAAAATGGAAATTACAATCACAAAACCAAAAGAAGTAGTTGTTGTTGCAGAACAAAAGAAAACTATCAGTACAATAACTATTCAAAGAATGGTTGATTTGCCTAACCAAAAGAAAGTTATGGCTTTCACACAAGAATTAGGTCAAATCGTACTATGGGAAGGTACAGCTTACGATGCTATCGGTCAATGGACAGATGCTAACGTAACAGCTAGAATTCAAGAACTTTATTCAGCTTAATATTTAAGTTCGATTAAGTAAAAACCCCGATTTATTCGGGGTTTTTTATTTAGTTTAACTATAGTTTTAATATACTTGTTTTATGTTTGTAACAGTGTGTAATAAGAGTTACCTTATAGGGTTTGAGGTAATGTTAAAGTCTTTAATAGACAACAACCCAAGAGTTTTAAAAGAAAACATACCATTCACAATTATATCGAATGATTTAACAGAAGATGATTTGGTTGTTGCCAATAAAATTTATCCTAATATAACCATAGTTACTTTCGATACCGAGAAGTATAAAAATATTGAGGCATTAAAAGCTGAGAATATGGCTTTTGGTGATTATACAAAATATGAAATATTCTCCATTCAAAATGTTGATAAAATAATTTTCTTGGATTGTGATGTTGTTATATTAGGTAATATAGATAATTTGATAGATTATGAATGTGGTATTGGTGCTGTCCGAGACATCTATATAGACCAATTCAATACAGGTGTTATTGTTATTGGAAAAAAATACTTACACCAAAATATTACCCAAGATTTAATCGATTTAACTATTAAATACGGTATTACTGAACATTTAGACCAAGACATCATCAACGTTTATTTTGAAGGTGAATTTGAAGAAATACCTTTATCTTATAATTTCTTAAAAACATATCACAAGGCACTATTTAAGAATAGTGAACTAGCGAAACACATTAAAGTTTTACATTATATCGTTAAAAAACCTTGGCAACAAAAACCTTTACTACCGTTAGAAGAAGGTACCATTTGGTTGGAAAGATATTGGTTTAACTACTATACAAAAACAATGAAATATAGACATGGTTAAAAGAAATTACACCAAAGACGAATTATTAAATTATACGGAGAGAGAACCAAACCTAACCAACTTTGAAGGTAAAGAGATATTCTTACATTTTAATTCTTTTTGTTTGGGTGATAGTATTTGTTTTTCAAGTTATTTAGATGCCTTTCTTGATATACATAAACCAAGTAAGGTTATTGTTTCTACATTCCTACCACATCTATTCGAAAGTCAAAACGATAGGATTGAGATTGTTAATGCAAATCAGAAGAAGATGATTGTTGCTGATAAATTGGTAAATGTTGGTTATGATAAAGGAGATTTAAATCATACCTTGGGTGGTATGTTTTATGCAACCAAAGATACAATGATGATCCCACAACACTTAAAACCTGGTAAGGTTCCTGTAATACCAAAAGAAAGAAATATCAATCATAAGAAAATTGTGATAGCACCAGAGTCTATCAAACATATCGCTAGATGGGATTTCTTCGGTAGTTTAGGTTGGCAAAAGGTTGTTGATTATTTAAATGCCTCTGGTTATGAGGTTTATAATGTTTCCTATGAGGATACATTAAAATTGAATGGTGTTAAAGGTTATCACGGATTTGATGATATTAATCTTGCCTTAGGTCATATATTGGAAGCCAAAATATTCATTGGATTATCTTCAGGTCTTGCTTGGTTGGCGTGGGCATATGGAGTTCCTGTTGTAATGATTTCAAACTTTACAAAAACACATAATGAGTTTGATTGTTACAGAGTTGAAAACCCTTTTTCATGTTCAGGTTGCTTCAACATATTCCCAAACATAAGTTCAAAGTGTCCTTTATTCTTAAACACAAATAGAGAAAATGAATGTCATAAAAAAATTACCCCACAAATGGTTTTAAACACAATTGGTAAGGCTTTATCTGAGAATTAAATTTACTTAGTAAAATAAAAAACTATAATTACAACATGGAAAAAAAATACGCAATATTTCATATAGAAGGTGGTTTGGGTAAACACGTTGCCGCAACTGCCGTAGCAAAATGTATTAAAAATAATAACACAGACAGGGAGTTAATAGTTGTTTGTGCATATCCTGAGATTTTTCTTAACTTACCGTTTGTTGATAGGGTTTATAGAATTGGGTCAACACCTTATTTTTACAAAGATTTTATAGAAGGTCAAAATTCTATAATATTTAAACATGAACCTTACTTCACAAGTTCACATATCCATAAATCTAAAAACCTTATTGAAAATTGGTGTGAGTTATATGGTTTATATTATAACGGTGAAACACCTGAATTGGTATTTAATTTAAGACAAAAACAAATTGGGTTTAACAAATGGTCACGTCAAAAACCTATATTGGTTATGCAGACAAATGGTGGGCCATTAGAAAAACAACCATTCCCATATTCATGGACAAGAGATATACCAATGGATATTGCTCAAAGATTGGTGGATAGTCTTTCAGGACAGTACCACATTATTCAAATCTGTAGAGACACAAAAAACGCTTTGAAAGGTGTTGAAGTTGTTAACCAACAAATGTCTAATATGGATTTATTCTCTCTATTATTATTCTCTGAAAAAAGAATTTTAATTGATTCCTGTTTACAACATGCAGCAAAAGCACTTAACTTACCTTCTACAGTTTTATGGATTGGAACTAATTCAGAAGTTTTTGGTTATGAGATGCATGATAATATAAAAGCAACAATCCCTAATTCAGTAAAATTACCAGATAGTTACTTATTCGATTACAACTTCAATGGGTTATCCCACGAATGTCCGTTAATTGATGGTAATATATTTGATGTAAATGAAATTTTAAATTCAGTAGTAAATGGTAAGTAAAGTATTTTTTCAAAGTTCATTACCTCGAGCAGGTAGTACACTACTACAAAATGTTATGGGTCAGAACCCAGATTTTTATGTTACACCAACTTCAGGTGTATTAGAATTATTATATGCAGCTAGAGCAAATTATAGTAGTTCACCAGAGTTTAAGGCACAAGATGCTAAACTTATGAAGGATGGTTTTACATCTTTCTGTAAATCAGGTCTTGAAGGTTTCTTCAACAGCGTTACAGATAAACCTTATGTCATAGATAAAAGTCGTGGTTGGGGCGTTCATTATGGTTTTTTAAATTCTTTCTATCCAGAACCAAAGATTATATGTATGGTAAGAGATTTAAGAGGTGTTTATGCTTCAATGGAGAAGAACTTCAGAAAAAGTCAACACATGGATGCTGGTATTGTTAACCACGCGCAGATGAAAGGGACAACAACAGAAAAAAGAGTTGATATTTGGGCACAAAGTCAACCTGTTGGTTTAGCAATTGAAAGGTTATATCAAATCATTAAAGAAGGTAATGATAAAAAAATGTTGTTTATTCGTCATGAAGATTTCTGTAAAAACCCTGACAAAGAAATGCGTAGAGTATATGAATACTTAGGGCTACCTTATTTTCAACACGATTTTGATAATGTAGAACAAATAACTGTTGAGGATGACAGTGTGTACGGTATTTATGGTGACCACACAATAAAGAATAAGATAGAACCACTAAAAAATGATTACAATCAAATTTTAGGTGCTAATGTTTGTAATTGGATTAAAAACCAATACAAATGGTTTTATGACGAATTTAAATACAATTAACATATGATATATTGGTTTACAGGACAACCTGCCTCAGGTAAAACAGTTTTAGCTAAGGCATTAAAAGAACATTTAGAAAGAAAGAACGGAAATAAAGTATTTCACATTGATGGTGATGAACTTAGAACTTTATTTGTAAATCAAAACTATGGTCGTGCAGGTAGAGAAGAAAATATTAAAAGAGCACAAGATATTGCTAAATTCATCAGTAATGATGGACACGATGTTGTTGTTAGTTTAGTTGCACCTTATAGAGATTTACGTGAAAAACTAAAAGCTGAAGGTAACACTAAAGAAATTTATGTACATACTTCAGAGGTTAGAGGTCGTGAACACTTTCACGTTGAAGATTATGAAGAACCGTTGGATAACTTCATTAATATGAACACAACCAACATAACACCATCAGAAAGTTTAATTAATTTAATCAGTATTTTACATGAAATGGAATAAGACAAATCACGGTGGACAACCAACCGCCAATAAGGATAAGAAACGTGCAATATTCATTGGTCGTTATCAACCATATCATTATGGTCATATTGAGTTGATAAATCAAAAACTAAATGAAGGTATACCTGCCTTAATTATGGTTAGAGATATTGAACCTGACGTAACAAATCCTTTTACAACCGAACAAACTGTTGAAATGATTGAAAAATATCATGCAAGTAAAGGTGATGATGTTGTTGTTATGATAATACCAGATATTGAATCCGTTAATTATGGTCGTGGTGTTGGTTATGAAATTAATGAATTTACACCACCTGCTGATATAGCTTTTATTTCAGCAACAAAAATCAGGGAAGCAATAAAAAACGGTGATAATAGTTGGAGAACTATGGTTGACGTATCTATACAAGAAACTGTAGTAAATTATTTAACAAATGAAGGCAAAAAGTAAGACATACCAAATAAGGTATAATACTGTATCAAAAACTGACAACGAAAGATGGCGTCTGATAGAAGATGGTAAAGAAACATTGGTATCAGATATAATAGTGGATGGCCATACTCATACAACAAAGGATTGGATACCAGAAATAAATGATTTTAAATGGCATATTAGTTGTATCGGTCATTGTGAAATAAAAAACAATATTGCTTATATCACAACTATTAAAGAAGAGTTTGTGTTGGTTAGGCATATATTAAAAACAATTAGTTATAGATTTTTAGGTACTTTAACCACAGTAATAGCAGCTTATTGTTTAGGTGCCTCAATAGGGTTAGCCTCTTTATTAGGTGTCGGTGAATTAATATTTAAACCAATTATATATTTCCTACATGAAAGGTTGTGGTATAAATTTATTAAGATTAAAAAATAAATGAATGGAGACTTTTTAGTCTCCTTTTTTATTACTATATTTGTAGAAGTAAATACAGTATAACTATGGATATTAAAGAATTCTTAAAATCAAAAGAAACTTATCTAAAACTTGTAGATAAGTTAAGCACCTATACAAACTTAAATGAAATTAAAGGTGGTTACATTGCTGGTGGTTCAATTTCGAATATTTTATTTTCGATGGTACATGGTGGTGAACCTGTTATAAATGACATTGACGTTTATCATCAGATTTATGAAAAAAAAGGTATATATTTATCAAAAGTGGCAGGTTGGTACCCATCATCTTACGTTAGAGAAGATGGTTTGACTATTGTTGATGATGATTATGGTAGAGTTTTTATATCTGCGAAAGGTGCAAGGATGCAAGTTAAAAGTCATTCTCGTAAAGGTATTCTTAATATTATTGAATATGTCTATGAAGATGGCAATAATAAAACAACTAAAGATAGGGATTTAATAATACTTGAAGGTTTTGACTTAAATTGTTGCAAATCAGGTTTGGATATAGAAAAAAAAGAAATTGTATTTACAGACGAATTTGTTGATTTTCTTGAAACTAAACAGTTAAAAGTTGTCAGTCCTTGTGCACCAATACAAACTACAATTAGAATTAAAAAGAAGTTAAGAGATTTGGATTGTTTTTGTGATATAGAACATGAAATGCGTTTCTTAACTATTGCATCAAAAAAGATTACTGGTTCACAGATGACACGTTATATTGGTGATGAAACTTACGCCAAGTACGAAAAACATAAAGATTTTGTTGATAAATATTTCACATTACGTGAACCTAAAAATTTAGATGAACTACCTGAAAGTTTAAGAAGCACTTATTACTTTGGCGGCAAGAGAAACCCAAACGTAAACATATGGTTATTTGATGCGAAATTAGATTTTGATATCGTAGAAGCTGCACATAATATAAATTATTTGAAAAAGATTTGGAATTTATTGTACACCTATAAGAGCAAGAGTGAACAAACCAAAATCAATAAGATTTTCTATAAAAATGTTTATTTGGGTAATATGATGGAAGACCAATGGACTTACCAAAAATGGATTAGTCAGGGTAAATATACAACAGAAAGTTATTACAATTCACATCGATTTACATTTCAAATGATTTTAACTAAAAAAGATTATTATAAATGTAATTTTGATATTAAACATGTAGACTTTATAGATAAGTTTGTAGAAGCACATCTTGGTTTGGCTCGTATACTTAAATGGTCAAACACTTTAACCGAACAATATAAGTTAATCAAATTAATTAAATCTATTGCTAAGAAAGAAGGTGAATGGATTATAGGTGTTCTTGAAACAATGGATTTACATAAACACACAGAGTTTAATGAAAATACTTTAATAGATGAGAACATTATATTAAAGGTAATTAAAGATGAAAAGATTATAAGTGGTAAGGATTTAGTTGAGAAAATCAATTTAGATGGCTTTTATTACAAAGATTGTGTTAGGGAATTACCTTCAGTTTTAGATTTAAGAATTGAAGGAAGTAAAATGGGTCATTGTGTTGGTGGTTATAGTAATCCCTTAAGTAATGGTGTTTCACGTATATTCCACGTTGATTGTGATGGTATAGGTTCTACAGTTGAAATTAGCATACCTAAAAGAGAAAAATACATTTCATTAATCAAAGATAGATGGTTACAAAAGAAAGATGAAAAATCTAAATTACTAAAAATAGTTGAAATATTCCACCCAACCCAATTTGCTGACAGTGAATGTGTTGCCGTGTATGAAAACGGTTCTACTGACAATATTAGGGTTTCAGAAGTAACATATAGGTCAAGACAACACTATGGTCGTTACCCTGAAAAAGGCAATCTAACACCAACTGATACAAATAAATTGGTTGTTAAGGAATTGGTAAAATACTTAAATAAAAATCACTTACCTGAAAATTATAATGTCAGACTTGGTGAAGAACAAAAAACAGAATATGAATATAATTACGAACCCGAACTAAACTTTTAAAATATGAAAAATTTAATCTTAAAATCTTTAATCTTAATTTCAATAATTGGTTTTACTTCTTGTAAAAAAGAACCATCCGAACCTGCAACACCACAGACACAGGTATTTCAAGGAACCTCTGACATAAGTAATTTATTTAATGTAAATTGGGTTTTGAACAGTGGTAATTTCTACTATGAAACACCAACAGTTTATTATAACCACCCAAGTGTAAGTTATTTAAACCCATTCTACGGTGGAGCGTGTAGTTTTGATACAATAAAAAATCAAATAACTACTTGGAGATTTACCCAAACACAGTTCTTTCTTAACGGTATTGGAGAGGATGTGGCAACAAATCAGGGTGGTAGTTATAGTTTACCTACAAACGTTGGTGGATATACAACAGTGGGGATATATAACGGTTCAAATATATTAAGTAGACCTATAGAAATAGTAAGTGTTAGTACAAGTAGATTAGAAGTTAGAGTTGGTGAGATAGGAACAATAGTGGGTAATCCTTATAGTGTTTTAGTTTTCACCAATAACGGTATGACAGTAACCAATCCATTACCTACTGTACCATACGGTTATCAATATCAAGGTGTTTTAGCTGTAGGTCAAAGTGGTGGTTCTACACAAACAAGTAGTTTATATAATACAAGATGGATTATAAATAAATACAGTAATGGACTTGTATATACCAATCCTACAGTACCTGATACCTTGACTTTCTTAAATGATGGTACATATAAAATAAACAGTAGTACAAATAGTAGTAGAACTTATAGTATCACAACTGTTGTTGGTAGTGTATATATGAATTTAAACTTAAACAACTGTTACTCTATTGGTGGTAGTAGTTATACTATAAGTGTTAGTAATACATTTGTCAGTGACGGTGTTATAAATGGGGCACAGTACAATGATAATTTTGGTAATAATAACACAAATAAATTGATTTGGATGACAAGGATATAAAATAAAAAAGGGACTATTAAGTCCCTTTTATTTTGCCTTTAATCTTCTACCTTAAATTTCTTTTTAACGTAGACAGCTTTCTTTTTCATCTCTCTGATTTTAACTGATTTCTTTTTGAATGTTTTTCTTTCATTCAATTCACGAGATTGTCTTGTCTTAATGACTTTACTTTTAAGTTCTTTTAAGGCTCTTTCGATACCACCTTTACCTTCTTTTACTGTAACTATTATCATAACTATAAATATCTTAGTTTTAAATGAAAAATCAATATATGCCAAAAAATAAATGTGGATAGTAAAAGTTAAAAAGTTATGTAGATATTTATCATGAAACGTTCTTTAAAATAATAAATCCTAAAATTTAGAAAAAATGGATATTGTTAAAATTACCCTTTCAGGGCAAGGATACGATATAGTGCGTGGTGTTGTTGCTAAAAAAGTATACAACAAGCTGAAGAATTCAGAAACACTTAATAACATATGGATTAAAAATTTAAACAGGCAACTAAAAAAAGAGTTAAAGAGTTTTAAACAGGAATTTCATGATTATGGTATAACAAATGGTGACATCGTTGTTAGCGTTAATGGCGAAGAATTAATAAATTTACCTATAAGTGTTTTAAACAGTTATAGTTTTGATAATGTTGAATTAGTAGATTTGGAAGGGTACGCTTACCCAATAACTGATGATGTGGTGATAACTTCAATACAAAAAGTTGAAGGTATTATTATGGATGTTATGTTTGTTACACAAGAAGAATTTGATTTCACCAAATTTAAATTTATTGAAAAAGAAATACAAAATGAAAATGAAGAAACTATTATTAGTTCTCTAATATCTGAAGTTTACTACGATGGAAATCCTATTATATTTACAGGTATAGATACAGAATTAAGAATGGCTAATATCTATTTCGACATTAAAGATAAAAAAGTAGAAAAAAATGAAAAAGATAAGAATTGAAGGTTTTAAATTAAATGAAAATGTTTTAATCACATCCTATAACCCACCAATAAAAGGAAAAGTTGTGGATATGTACGAAATGGATAGTATGATGGTTGCTGATGAAGCCTTAAGGAGAATGTACCCAAAAGTTGTACCAGTGTTTGAAATAATTTTGGAAGACGGTAAACTTAGAACTTTTGTAAAGGATGTAGTTAAGAAGGCTTGATTACCTTTCGTTTATGGGTTTCATACAACATGAAAGTAGATGTATTGTTAGGTCTTCAGCTGTTAATACCTTTCGTTTATGGGTTTCATACAACATCTCGATACATAATCTTTGCATTTCTTCATAGGTTAACCCCATTTCCCTCAATTTTAGGTAGATTTCACCATGATCAAACCATAAAATTGGTGATTGTGCACCAGTATCTATATCATCTAGGAATAAAATTTTACCACCTTTATCAACATATCTTGTCCATCCTTCCCAATTTTTGGATCCTATTTTCTCCAACCTACATTCCATGAATTTGTTAATTAAGAATTGTTCGGGTTCAGATAAACTTGTTTCATGAACCCAATCAAGTTCGTTTTCTTCCTTCAATCTTTTCTTTAATATGTTTTTAAGTAGATAACCACCAGCTGATAATGTAAGTCCTGCAAATATTTGTTCAATATTATCTATACTGAAACCTTTATCCATTGCTAAATCCTTTATAGTGTTTAAAACAGGACCAGACATAAACGTAAATGTTAAAACATCTGTTAAAGATGAAATAACAACACCCATCTTATTACCAACAACTTTGAATATACCTAAACTTTTGGTAATGAATTTAACAACATCTTTTAATACATCGAATATACCACGTTTTTTAATTTCAACAGTTAACTTTTCAATATCTTCTTTTGATTTAGATAATAATATATAAAAAGCGGCAATAACTAATAAAGTCACATCATATTCGGTTATGTGGATACTTTTATTCTTTAATAATTCATTTACAGGACTTATAAATGCACTAATACCAACACCGTAAGTCATCATAAAATCGGCATTAACTTTTAAATCTTGTTTTACCTTTTTAAATTCGTTTGTTACAGTTGGTTTATGATCCTCACGAACAATACTTTCATACATTGAATGTATCTGACCTTCAAGGTGTGCTTGTTCTACCAATAAGTTTAAATCTAATTTTGAAATTCCCATAATATAATAAATATGCTTTTGCTTTACCTTTAAAAGAAAATAAGAATATTTATATAAAAATAAATATGAAAAGTTTAATAAGAGAAGTGTTGAATGAAAGTAAATCTGCCGATTTAATATTGGAAGGTAGTTATTACGGTATTAACCCAAGTTTTTTAAATGAAAATGATGGGTTTGGTTCTGAAGATATTCAATTAAATGGTCATAAAGGTTATAAAGGTAAGGTGTTTGTCCATAGAAACTTAAACAAACCACCTTATTGGACTATAAAGGCAAGACGTGGTGAAGAAGCTGGATTGGTTATTGGTTATGATAAATCTGTTCACCTAAAGAATGTAACATTTAGTGTTGGTGAGAAATCTCGTCAAAGGGTATTAACATCAGGACAAAAAAATGTTCATGCAGGTGTTGTTGGTGATATTGTTGAAGGTGGAAGCATGGACACAAAAGTTTGGATACCAGTTACTTACAACCCATTAAATAACAGAACATTTGTTAGAATGGATACGGGGGAACCTATATTCAGAGCTAGTGAAGCCATATTAAAAAATGAAAAAGAAGTTTTTGTCAAATTGTAGTTATGCCATACGAAATAGATCCTAATAATAGAAAATGTGTAAGAAAATCTGATACTAAAAAACGTGTTGGATGCACAAAAGGGCCTGTAAAAAAGTACTTGAGTGCTTTACATGCCAACGTAAACGAAAATTTAAATGATGAATGGTATAAAGATATTATAGATAATTCTATTACACTAACAATTGATGAGTTAGAAGTTGGTGATATTGTAATACCTACATGTGTTAAACAACAAGAGTATGTGGTTAAAAATATATCTGTAGATATGTTAAATAACTTGGAGGTTATTTTAAAAATAAATGAAGATGGGGCAGCTGGTGGAGTGATTATTTCAAACAGAACTGAGTTGGGTAAAAACTGTAAATTCGAAGTTATAAGTAGAAAAAATTTAAATGAAGAGACAGATGATTTGGGATGGGTATATGAAATAACTGATGAATTTGATATTGTAGGTAATGTTTATAAATGTAACCATATTGGCAATCCATATTTCGATTTACAAATTATAATAGATGGAATTGAATTGGATAACGAAGGTGAACCTATAATTTATTATACCTCAAAAAGTGATGTAAATGCTGGTAATAGAGAGGCTATAGAATATTATGATAAACCTAACCATATCACAGGTAGAGAGGTAGATAGATTAATTGATGATGGATATTGGGAAAAAATACCTTTAGACAAATCTCTTTTTGCTGACAAACTAAATGAAAATGAAAAAGAAAAACCTTTATTAACTGAAGGAAGATACGATAGCATTACTCGTAAGGTTGTTAAAGATATTATGAAAGTTGTTACTAGTACTAATACCTCTGAAGATTTAATACAAGCAACACTGCCATGGGATATAAATTACGAAGAACAATATGAACAAGAGGGGATGGCATTTGATGTCGAGCTTAACGTAGCTCACCAAACAGAAAAAGAAGGGTTTGTTGTTCAATCTGCTATTGCGGATGGTGATAAAAATACCATCATGATGACAATTGTTATTGACCCAGAAAAAGAACCTAAGTTGTATGAGAAGTTATTTTATAAGATACAAGAAGATGTTAGACACGAAATAGAACACTTTACACAAATGGGTGATAGTCGTATAGAAGATAGGCCTATATATAAAGGTAATACAGCAAATCTTAAAACAGTTTATGGTCACCACAAAAATGTTATAGAAATTCCCGCATTGGTACATGGTTTTTATCGTAGAGCTAAATTAGAAAAACTACCTATTGACGATGTCATGAGAGAAGATTTAGATACTGAAATAGAAAGAGGTACTCTAACTAAAAAACAGGCTGAAAAACTGTTAAAACTTTGGTTGGATTATGCAAAGAAAAATTTACCATCAGCAGTTTACAGTAAGGAATAGTTTTTGTATATTTATCCTATAATTTATTTAATAATGGGAAAAAGAGACAAGGAACATCGCAAAAAGGTTGCAGCACGTAATCTTAGATTGGAACAACAAAGAAAAAGTTTTAAGAATAAATTCCAGGCAGAATTTATGAAACAACTCGAACTTGAAACAGAAAGAAGAATTGATGCTGGTGAAATAATTCCTGAAGCAGTACCAGAAAAGTCAGAAACCATTAACAACGAAGACGGGAACTAATGGCTGAAAAATTAGAATTCTATTTACGTTTATTCTGCCAATAAATTTTAGTTTTTTCTGATAAAAATCTGAGAAAATATTGATATCTATATTAATTATTTATATTATTGTTAAATGGGTGACAATTTAAAATTAGAAATTGAAAGAAAATTCCTTTTACTAAAAAAACCTTCATTGAAGGCAGACACAGTATATCGTGTAGAACAACATTACTGTGGTGACGAGAGAATTCGTAGAAAATCAAGAGAAGGTGAAGATGATGTTTTCTACCATACTATAAAGAAAAATATTAGGCCAGGTGTAAATTCAGAAGACGAAAAGAAAATTAGTCGTGATGAATATTATTCATTGTTGGAGAAATCGAAATCACATATTGTGAAATATCGTCACTATTATTTCATTGGTAAATATACCTTTGAGGTTGATATATTTGAAGATATAAATTTGGTTGTAATGGAAGTTGAATTCAAGGACGAAAAAGAAAGTGAAACATTTAAGATGCCAAAATTCTTTGAACATTTAGTATTAAAAGAAGTCACAGATATTCGTGAGTTTAGCAATAAAAACATATCTAAAAAATTAAATAAACTGTGAATGGAAGATTACGAAATAATTAAAAGAATAAAGAAATATTCAGGTACCAAATTCAACATTGATGAGATAACTGTTAAATTTGGTGAAAAAGAATTTAAATCTGAAGTTGTTGACCGTGGCAATTGTATTGCTGCAATAGTATATAATACTATCACTAAAAAATATATCTTTGTTGAACAATATAGAGCTGGTGTCGATGGCATGATGGTTGAGGTTGTAGCTGGTGGCATTGAAAAAGGTGAAAACCCACAAGAAGCCGTAAAACGTGAAATAGCTGAAGAAATTGGTTATAAAGTTGACACTATTAATCATATAACTGATTGTTACTTATCACCTGGTGGAAGTACCGAAATTATGGCACTATTCTACGTTGAAGTAAGTGAAAAAATTGGTGAAGGTGGTGGAATTGAAGATGAAATAATAAATGTGATTGAAGTAGATGAATTAGGGTTAAATGGTAGTATATTCACTAATGTAAGTGAAGATGGTTTAATAACCCCACCTTACAGACTTATTGACGCTAAATCAATCATGGCGGTTAATTATGTAGTACAAACAAATATGATGAAGTCCTTATGGGGTACTTTATCAGATTATAAAATGAAATCACTTTAATGGTAACACCAGATGAACTTAGAGAAATTCTCGTTAAGTGGGATATAAACTATACTTGGTATGAGATTGCTAAACAATGGTCTGAAACACATCGTTTTTACCATGATTTAGACCATCTATTCGATTTGTTAGACCAAATAGATAAAAGATATCCAAACACTTCTAAAGAACGTGATATGTTAATTTTGACGGCTCTATTTCATGATATCATATATAACCCAGCCCGTGATGATAATGAAACAAAAAGTGCTAAATTCTTTATCAGTAAATGTAAAAACGTTAATGACGATATTGAAGACATTTATGATATGATTTTAGACACCAAGGCACATGAAGGTAAAAGTGGTTTATCGTCAGTATTCAATGATATGGATATGAGTATTGTAACTAAAGACTTAGATACCCTACTCAAATGGGAAGAAGAAATTAGAGAAGAGTATAGTGTTTATCCTGATAAAATGTACAAAGAAGGTAGGATAATGTTTTTAAATTCTTTGTTAGAAAAATACCCACAGAATAAAGAAAATTCACTATCTTTGATTTCTTGGGTTTATAAAAATTATTAATATGTCAGAAAAATTATTTAAAGAAATTGTAACAAAAGTTCTTAGAGAAGATGCTCGTGAAGAAGCTTTCAGAATACTAACTATAGGTTCAGAAAATCGTGGCCCTTGGGAGAAAGAATTAAAAGATGTGGTTGATTACTATACCAAAGGTTTGGAGAACGGTGGTCATTCAGATTTTAATATTGTATGCATGGCTATGGACTTTGCTAAATATAAATTAGTAAATGCTAACATAATGGAACAAAAACCAACCGATAGTTTTGGTGATGTTGCATGGATGTTTGACAAAAAAGAAGATGATACAGAAGAAAATTAAGAAATGGTATCCTACCAAGGAAAAAGAGGAGGCTGTAGAACTACGGGAACATCTTTTATCACGTCTGGCAACTGCTACAGATGCTTTAGATAGAGCACGTGAACGCCAATTAGCTAACGGTGATTATATAATAGTAAGTCCTGAAGCTGCCGAATTAATTAATGATTGGCATCCTCAGACCACAACAACCGTGACAGAAAAAATAACTTTTGGTAATAAATTTAAAAAAGATTTTGGTAAATGGGATAACAATAAGTTTTTATTTAATATTTGTTTATGGTTTACTATGGCTTTAATTGTCAGTTTATGTCATTATTTTATAGGTAGTAAACCTACATGGAATAATAAACCAATTGATTTTACTACTGTTGTTCTTATACATATTTCTGGATATTTCACTTGGTCTGCGTTAATATGGACTTTAGGTAAACTTTGGAATGTTAGACATTATATATCATTAACATTAAAACTATCTTTACTTGTTTTTATTTTAATACCAATATATATGTTACATATTTTAGAATATGGTATGACTAAAGACAATAAGTTTAGTTCTAAAATAATTGAATTCATTATAAAGTGTTTTAGTAAAAAAGAAAAAGAAATAACAAAATCAATAGGAGGAGATTTATATGAATAAATTAATATTTTGGAATGTTAATACACAAGAGGACTTCTTTAATGAAGGGCCTATGAAAGTACCTAATTCAAACGGTATTAGACCTAAGTTAAGAGCATTAACTGAGTTTGCTAAAAATAATAAAATAAAGGTGGTTAATGTTATTAGTTGGAACGACCCAAAGGCTAAATGGTTTTCTGATACTCCTGACTATAAAGATACATTCCCAAAACATTGTATAGCAAATACTAATGGCACTAACTTTATCCCTGAAACTTTAATAGATGGTGATTATATGTTAGTTAAACCAGATGCACAAACTATTTTCTTCCCTGACATACATAAACACCGTAATATCTTGATTTTCAAGAATGCCATGAATATGATTGAAGGTAATAGGTTCACTGATAGTATTTTAAATAACTTAGGCACAGTTATGATGTCCCGACCTGATTATGTAGTGTACGGCATCGGTGCAGGCCTTGTAGCAAAAAGTTTAGCTGTTAGAGGTTATAGTGTTAAAGTTATTACAGACGCGACAATAGACTTCACAAACTTACCTGTAGATTACAGTGAGATAGGTGTTGAAGAAATAACGACAGAATTATTATTCTCGTCGAATTTAGAATAAATTAAAATGGAGTATAGTGAAGATGAAATATTAGACTGTGTAAACAGATGGGAACATACTGGATTACTTTATGGTCTACCATTACACGAAAAAGAAGAATTAGCACCCATATATGACAATGTTGCACGTTTATCTTTATCAAAATTTGATAGTGGCGAAATCAGTAGAGAAGTTTCGGACTTAATGGATAACGTTATGTTTCCGATATGCCGTAGACTTTATCGTAGAGTTGGGTATAATTTTAACATTGAAAAAATGGTTCAGGAACTTATAAAAAAAGTAACTGAAAATAAAACAGAGTTAGTAAAACCTTTAAATAAGGATGAAGTTAAAAACCCTATCGTAGAATTTGCTGTTGTTTTTGCCGATACTTATGATGACGATATTATAAGTAAGAAACAATTTAGTGATACTGAGTACATTGAAAGAGTGGATAAAATACTTGACACTGTACGTCATATTCTATTGAATAAGGAACTTGTTTCATTTGTAGATAGAACAAGTTCTGATTGGAAAATTATGTTATCGGATGCTAAAAAATCAAAGAACCAAACACGATATTGGAACCAAACAGTGTCAAAAGAGTTCATAACGGCAATTTTATCCGACACTAACAAGGGTATATAACTATTTATAAATAAAAATAAAATATGGATTGGTTAAAAAAAGGTGCGGTTACTTTCTCTTTGGCTTTTGGAAAAGTAGAGAAAGATGCCTTAGCACAGAATGACAGTGAAAGTATATTAGCGGGTAATATAGCAATAGTAAACCCGTATGTAAGTAATCAGTTAATGACTGATTTAAAAGAAGGTAGATTAACACAACAAGTAAAAGAGTTTAGAAAAAAACATTATCAAATACTACGTGAATCCGCTAAATATAAATTTAAAGATGGTCAGTTATTATCTGAGGATGAGGTAAGAGCTATGAAAATAGTACAAGGTGACCCATATGATGGTTATCCAGTTGAAGTAAACTTCGATAATAAAGCTATTGGTACTAGTTTATTTGAAACAACAACTGTTAGACCTTTAAAGGTTCAAAGAGGGGTGGTACCAAGATTTAAGATTGAAAGTTATACGTCTAATGTACACGTTAGAAATGTTGATGGTAAAAACAAACTATTAGATTTCTATATACCTAAGTCTCCCGAAAATACAGCAATATTGAGTGAATTAGAAAGTTTAAAGAATAACAAAAGATTATCTGATTTGGTAAACTTTACTAAAACTTCTTTTACCACACAAGACGCTGAAATGTTAGTGTTCGAATACAGAATGTTAGCATTCGACAAAGTTGTAGAATACAACAACAATTATATTGTAAAAATGTTTGCTGAATGTGTGTCAGATGGAAGATGGAAGGCGGATTGGACCCAAATAATTGATTAAATAAAAAAAGAAGGTTAATTAACCTTCTTTTTTCTATTATTTTCATGATATCTTCTTTTATTTTTTTCCTTAATTTTTTCTTTATTCCTTTCATAATGTTCCATCCACCAACGTCTCTGAGCTGTTAGTTTTTCTTCTTCAGTTAAATATTTTTTCTTTCTTCCCATATTTATAAATATCTAATAACTTGGAAAAAACTTTGATAACTTGAATATTTCATATATTTATATAAGATGAACATAAAATTGTTGATTAATTATTGTCTATTTACGAAAATCTATTTATATTTGTTTAATATCTAATATTTAATGAAGAACCAAAAAAATTTCCATCGTATAAACGAGGATATAAGATATCCTCAGATACGTATCACAGGTGAAAATGTTCAATCTAAAGTTTGTTCGGTCAGTGAAGCTATGAAAATAGCTGAAACCATGGGTGTTGATGTTGTTGAAATAAATTCAACTTCTAACCCACCAGTGTGTAAACTAATTAGATATGACAAGTTTTTATACGAAGAAAAAAGAAAGGCAAAGGAAGCTGATAAAAAAAATCGTGAACAAAGAATGGATGTTAAAGAAATCCGTTTTGGACCTAATACAGATACGCATGATTTTGAATTTAAATTGAAACATGCGATTAAATTCTTAGAAGACCGTGATAAAGTTAAGGCTGTCATTAAATTTACAGGGCGTGAAATAACCCATAAGGAACATGGTGAAAAACTTTTATTAGAATTTGCTTTGAGACTTGAAGAATACGGTATTGTTGAGATGATGCCAAAACTTGAGGGTAAACGCATGTATCTTACTATTAAGCCAAAAAAATAAATGGGTATTAACCCCTTTATTTGTGCTTAACCACGAATTAAACCTTCTAACGAATTCAACACGTCATCCATTTCTTTTTTGATGACGGAATGTTCTCTATATATCTCCAAGAAGTCAACAACCATATCTTCCAATTCATTAAACTTTAATGTGATTTCATTTTGACCTATTTTATGCAACTCTTTATATAATGGGAATATTTTATTGTCATAAATGTTTTCCAATGTGTTATAAGAATTTTCATCCATACTTTCTGCACTTACCAAACGTCCATCATCCAATACAGTTTCTTTAATCTCGTCTATAATTTCCTGATACTTTTCTTCCAATATTTCTTCAACACCGTTTTTACCTAATGTTCTTGCATCCAAAGTTTCCTGAACCATCTTAACAATGTCAGCTTCTTTTATTAAAAAATTTTTCTTCATATTTCTTTTACTTTTATATTTTTACTTTCCAATGTCGTTTCGATGTTTCCGACTGAATAGTTTATCCAACCGTCCTCATACCTGATCCTAATTATTAAATGTTGAAGCTCACTTATTATTACTGCTTCAATAACTCCATCGCCTTCGGGAGTTGTGACAGGTATTTCTTTGTTTTTCATCTCATGAAATTGTTTTTTATTTATTTGTAATATACTTCCATTAATACCCTCATATCTTCATGGACAGCTTTAAGGGCTAACTTTAAATATGTTGTTTTTTCTTTATCTTCTGAATTATTTATTTCTTCTTTTAACGATTTTATTTTCCCAATAAACTCCTCTAACTTTATATAATACGTTTCCTTATCCATCTACTTTCATTGGTTTGTTTTGTATCATCGACAATTTTCATTATAACACCTATTTTCTCCACGCTTCTCCATAAATCTTTTGCAATTCTTTTTCCGTTACTTAATAAAATACTTTTTTCAGCAACTCTCATAATTTTAAGTTCTGTACCTTGACCCCAACTTCTACCTCTAGGTCTATATATTATTGTATCACCAACAACTAAATCTGCCATATTTACCTTATAATTTTTAGTAACACCAAGATTATTAAATAAATCGACATAAGATTTAGTTATCCTCTCTAACTGTTCAGGTGTTATATCAGGTGTTAAATCTTTAATACTTTCAGCAAACTTTACTTTAATAAAAGATAAAGGTATTTCATTACCACTACCATAACCACTTCTAATCCAACTAATATAATAAGGATTTAATTTAGGTCGTGTTCCATTTTTAGAGACTATATACAGATAAGGGAAACCATCTGATTTTTTTTCAGTAAACTTATGCACTACTGATTGATTTCCGTTATACTTTTTTAAAAATTCTGAAGCCCTATCTATTTCATCAGGTTCCCAGCTATGTACATCTATGAATATGTTGTAATATATCTCATTACCTTGATCAGTATCTATACTAAAATAAATTGATTTTTCCGATAATTCTTTTTCATCAATTTGATTAAGTTTATCCAACTCTCCAACAAATTCCTCTAAATATTTGATAGATACATCAATAAGTTGTTTTGGTACTAAATTTAACATTAAAGCCGCGTCAACTTGGGTGTCTTCCATTGTATACCATTCCCATTCATTAGGACTTGGTTGTTGAAACATAATGTAAGCAGCAAACTTATACATATTTGCTTCAGGTTTTTTAATGTTTTTACCTTTCTTATCCAAGAAGAAAATCAAAATACCATCTTTTGTATAACGATCATAATAACTAACATTAGATGTAGAAACACACCAATTAGAATGGGAACCATATTCACAAGATGCTTTATGTGTTAATGGTGATACCAATAACCAACGGTCATCTTCATATATTTTAACCCTTGAAGTATTTTTTGGTTTCATCTCTTCAAAATAACGACACATTGACATTATAGTTTCAGGCGTCGGGTAAGAGTTTATATCTTTAGGTGATTTAATAATTTTATCAATTTCATCATGACTAATACCTGTGGTATTGGTATATATTGCTTTAGCGTTTTTCTCACTTAAACGATTAACATTTGTATGAAAACATTCTATTGCCTCAATAATTTCATTATTATAACCAGTGCCAAATGTTTCAATCTGTTTTGCCATCCAATCAAGGTATTTGTTGTTACCTGAAGGATCACGTTGTGATAATAATTTAATATCTTCTGCAGATACAGTGGAACTATATTTCTTAATAGTATCCTCCAACCTACCCTCAACAATAAATTGTTCAAGTAATATGTGTCTAATATTTTTCATGCTCATAATTCTATATAATAATTCTAATAAATAAATATCAGTTTTATTTTAATAAAGCCATTGACAGTTCAATAAAAAACACCTAATATTAATATGTAATCGAAAAGGTGATACCACACAAAATTAAAGACGGTAAGGTTGATGGAAGGTTTCGAATGAAACGCTAAAACAATCAAGGACTGTAAGTATAGAAAGGGTGTCCTGATTACAGGAGGTGACCCTAAAGATCACCAAACGCGAAGGTAGTATAGTTGAATTACACAAGATAACCATTCTTGAGATTGAGGTCCGAACCCTCACCTACGCTCAAATCGCGGAGTTAGCATAATGTAATGTGTTTAACAATCCTGTTAAAAGATGGCAATTCACGATTGACCACTCCGCTCTCTTGGGACGTTTGTCCAAATCCTTTATATTTTATATAAAGGATTTTTTATGCAAACAACATTTATATATGGACTTATATGTCCTAAGACAAATCAAATAAAAAATAAAAAATCTATTGACACATAATAAAAATAGTGGTATATTTGTATCACAGTGTTAGAAGTTCACTTAGCGAATGACTTTCAGGCCGACAGTCTACCAAAACAAAACTCCTCAGGTATCGAGCGGAATACACGTTGGTATACGAACAACCATCTTTTTAGGATTTTTTACTTATAAAAAATTTCATCGGCTAAAAAAAGGAACGTCATTGGCGTATCCAACCTTTCCTAGAGTTTGACGGCTCAGGTTTTTAATACAAATAAAACCCAACCATTGTTTGATTTATCATTCTTTAGGTTGGGTTTTTCTATTTATAAACAAAATGTTATGGAACTATTAAAGGTAAATGATTTCATTGTATGTGATAATCCTGAATATATGGGTATTGGTTATGCAAAAGTTATTAAAATAACTGATAAGATTACCAAAGAAGAATTTGATGAATATGGGCCTGTTATTAGAGGTCTTGGTGATAAAAATAGTAATTTAGATATCACTGTTCAATATGTTGGGTATGAAATGGATGATTCCGTGATGGTAGATGGTTTAGATGAAATTGCCGATATTGATATTATAAAAGTTATTAACCCACATAGTATATATCAAATCATAACAGAAGAAATGATATCCCAAATTAAAGATAAATGGGAATATAGAATGACGGCTAAATTAGATTTTTTTTATAAACATTTAGATAAACCAATATTGGAAGGTAGAAAATCAATAAATACATTAAAAATTATAAAGAATTCTTAATATCAGACCAACGATAAACTAACGTATTTGTAAAACCACGTGCAAAAGCTATTCGCCTAGAATCATCAATATCTTCTTGTTCTGATGTACGATAAGAGGCTGAATATGTAAATTTATGGTCTCTAACGTCATCTTGGAAAATGGATTGTAACGATAAAGGGTTATCAACTTCCATACGTTGTCCACCTACCGCTTCAAATCCTTGTTCATATAACCAATCCTGTAACTCATTAAATTCTTTTTTACCGTTAACTGAAATATGCCAAGCATTATCCATTAATGATGGTTGATTATCAATTTCTCTAACCCAATCTAAATCATCTTCTTCATTTAAATTTTCGAATAAACTATATGTTTCTGGTAATTCGTAAACTTCTATAGTACCATTCCACCTATTACTAGCTTGTGTTGGAAACCACCAACAATTATGATGTGTACATTTATGAGTAACATGATTATGTGTTTGATTACTGCCTCCCCAATCGTAGAAAGATATTAACATATGGCCCTTATAATCAAACAATATAACCTCGCCTAATTCATTATTAAATTCTTTATTAAATCCAACAAGATATATACCATTAACCACTACAATATCACCTTCTTTTAAATTTTTAATGGCGTTTTCTTCAGCAAGTATTTTCTTTATTTTGTTTTTCATATTTAATAAATATTCCGTACATTTGTAATATGAAGAATACTCTTAAAAATAAGATAATAATTGATAAGATTTTTATGGAAGGTAAAAATTTTAAATCAAAAAACTTGGTACTTAAAAACATTGAAGGTGAAGATGTCTATATGGTAACTGTATCAAGCAAGAAATTTAAACGTGCCGTTGACCGTAATCGTATTAAAAGATTGTTAAGAGAGACAATAAGGGGCAGTAAAATAAAAGGTAGTTTTGTATTGATATACATTGGTGAAGGTTTACCAAACTTAATAGAATTAAAAAAAGAATTTGATGGAATTAAAGAAAGAATTGGGGGGTGATTTTAAAACATATGATAGTATAATATTTTTAGTATGAGAATAAATAAAAACATAATATTAAAAGGTAAGATTATTTTCGATCCTGAAAATAGAACGCGTAAACACAATCGTCAATCTGATTGGAAACGTGTTGCTATTGTTGCGTTCGAAGGTGATATGAACCACTATTATGCTTGGTTTGTTCAACGCAGATACGGTATTGAACTTAACAGTACCCACATCCGTGGTTCTCACGTCACCTTTATCAATGATGCTATTCGTGAAATAAGTGGTGGGGATGTTAATTGGGATTTGGTTAGAGAACGTTGGGATGGTAAAGAAATATCTATCAACCTAAACCCTGATGTTAGGACCAATGGTAAATATTGGTGGTTATCTGCCAAATCAAGAAGTTTCGATAAAATAAGAAAGGAACTTGGTATGGGTAAACCATATTTTGACTATCACATGACCATAGGTAGTGCTAATGAACGTAATATAGACCAAAGTAGATATATACACAAACTAATTGAAGAATTCGGTATTGATTACAATTGATAATCTACCGAATTTTTTTTATACTTAAATTATTATGAACAAAAAATATTCTACAGACTATAGATATAACATACCTAATGAAGGTTTTTATGAGTTTACAACATGGTATAACAATAACTTTGATTATATGAGTTTATATAATAATGTCATGAGAAGTTTTAATATTACACCAGAGTTATTTAAACCTGAAAAGTTATTTATAAAACAAAATATACCAAACTTTAATTTTATATAATGAATAAGTTTAAAAAAGGAGATATTTTACGTTTAGATTCTGGTGAGATATGTAAAGTTATTAACATACCAGGAACTTTCATGTCTAATGGTTCATATGAAGTTTTAATTGTAGAAGCCAAATTAGACGGTCAATTCATAGACACAAAAGAAAAACAGTGGGTTAAACCTTCAAGTATAGCCTACAGTGTAACCACATCTGACCACAATGATCCCATTACCAACTATTTTGAAACATTCTATGATGGTAACGGAGAAATTCAGATAATACCCAAGGGTTTAACAAGTGTTGAATTGGTTGAAGAAAATGGTTTTAAGACAATAAGATTGATGTATGAAAATCATATTCATGGAGCAATCAATATATTAATCGGTGAAAACGAAATAAAAAATGGAAATAAATAAAGATGTGTTTTTAACTATAAAACCTAACATCGTTGTTGATGAAAGTTTAGGTCAAGTTAATACATCATTCAGATGGGGTGTGTTACCACAACCAAATTTTTATGAGTATGATGGTAAGAAGTTATTAGAATTCCCTAAACCAACAGATAGTGCACAAGCAACTAATGATTTACAGTTGATGCGTCTTTTCTGTTGTGATATTGTTAGGGATTTATTAAACAGACGTAGTATGGTTGACCAAGATGTGGTACACGAAATTGATTTTAAATTAGATCCTAAAGTTACCGAATTTGTTTGTGATGTAATTCAAAATTTAGCAATCTCTATTACAGATGAAATCATTTACCAAAATGACCCAATAAAACCAATAAAACATAAATTAGAAAAAGTATTATTAAATAATAAAGAAGATGAGTAAAAGAGATTTAAAACAAAAACATAAAGATTTAGAAATTAATGTTATAGATATTGTAAACAAATTCGATCCAAGTAAAACTGGTAAGTTCACTGGTTTTCTTGTGAAATTACTAAAAGAACATAATGAAAAAGTTAAAAAAAGAAGAAGTGAACCCTTAGGTATATCAGCAGGAAAATTAAATGGGGCAGTTTATTATGAAATGCCTAAAAGTGAAAACCCTATAGAGTTAGTTTTAATTGAATATATACACAGTTCTTATGGTAGAGAAAATCTTCAAACATTGGTTGAGTTTGAAAAACATCTACGTGAAAATCGTATACCTGAGGACAAAAGAGATATTAACAATTATAACTCATGGGAAGATATGAATAGAGAAGTTTCATTGGCTACAATAAAACAGGTACAAAAACTTCTTGAAAAAGAGGTTAAAATCACCCATGAAAATGAAGAATGGATTGCATTACGTCCACTAACTGTAGAAGCGTCTTTAACATATGGATCTGGAACCAAATGGTGTACATCCTCAAGACGTGATTTTGATTATTTTTATAGATATTCTAAAAACGGTGTATTAACATATGTAATCAACAAAATTAATGGTGATAAATATGGTTTATATTATGATAAAGATATTGAAGAATTTTCTATTTGGGATGTTATAGATAAAAGAGTGGATTCCAGTCAAACAACAATGCCTTCGGAACTTGTTAAAATGATTTATGTTACTTCTAAAACCGATAAATGTAATTATGACTATTTTTCTAAAGACGAGAAAAACAAAACTGAAAATTTTTATCGTAAAGAAAAGCTAGCACAACCTTTGGCGGAATTAACAGAAATGGGATATGAAGAAGAAGTAGCCGTAGCCCAAGATGTTATATATGGTGATGAGGAAACAGTTATTTACTTAGAGGTGAGAGATACAATAGTAGATAGGTACACTAGTGAAATAACACTTGATTGGGACGAATATGGTGATCCTCATGAATTTAGTGAATAATAAATAAAAACCCTGAAGTAATTCAGGGTTTTTTTGTTTTTAATGGATATTTATTTTTGATGAATATTATCCAAAATATAACCCGTAAAGAACTGTTAAGTGAGGCGGCAGGAATTTCTTTCATAGTAAGACGTTGGGCAAAGATTTTAAAACAAGAAGTAGAAGAACAGTCCACAGCCCACAAAGAAGCGGAATTAAAAAAAATTAAGGATAAACCAAAACCACAAGAACCTAAAAGAGGTGGTAGCTTAGGGTTAAATCCTGAACAGGAAAAATATAATGACCCTTTTTATTGGGAGGACGAAAGTTCGAAAGGTAAGGGTTCACATGGTTCCCCAAGATCTAGTGATTTTGATGAGGAAGATTGGTGGAAATATTCTTATTCTAAAAAAGGTGAAGGTGGTACCTATTATCAAAAAAATTACGGTGAAGGTGATAAAGGTAAACCTAAAAGTAGGTTTAATATATTTGGTGGTTATGGTGGATATGAATATCAACCTTATATACCACCTTTGAAAGAGGTTATTGTTCTTGGAGAAAAATATCCTGAAGAATATGCTGAATTTAGTGTTGATAAATGGGTTATGAAAGATAGTGGTCGTATTGAGTATGACCATTGGCATTCTGGTTATGACGCTGACGGTAAGTACGTTGTTATATTAAACATACCGATTAGTTTTTTAAGTGAAACAGCTTTTGTTCATGAAATTAAACACGCTTATGACGATTGGAATAGAATGCGTCATGGAGCTAAGCCAATAAGAGATAGTTGGGAAATTAAAAATATTTACACCAAAGACTTTGAGAAGTTAATCTTAGGTACTAATGCATCATTACCACAATTGGGTAATATTATACGTAATTTCTATTTGGGTTCTAAATTGGAGGCACCAGCATATTTGGAAAATGAGTACGATGATGCTATGATTGACTATGAGGATGTTGGTAAAAAACTTAAGAACTTTAATATAGACAATTTCTTCAATAAGCAAGGTGAACCAGTTAGAGGATTGGAAGAAGAATTTAAAAAGTTACAAACATATGATATTCCTTTATTTAAGAAATTTAAGAATGTTACAGATTTCTTGGTATGGGTAAAAAAATACTTTAACCACAGGGGTGAAGATATATTCAGAAAAGTGGTTAAAATGAGATATGTACATAATAGGCCAGAAAAACTTAAATGGTCTCAAACTTATTTGCCACAAACACAAAAACCTCAAACATATACTAGACCAATACCTAAAACTGAAACGCCTGATTTTGAAGAAGGTGAAGGATATGGTAATTGGAAGTATTCAAGAGAAAAAGGTTGGTATTATAATAAATAAAAAAAATCTTTTAAGCTGTTGATGAATACAAAAATTATGTATATATTTGTATCACAATTGGTCAGGTGTCCGAGACATACAGGAGTACCCCCGCAAAGGGTAAAAGGAAGATGTAAGCACTTCACTGACCTCAAACATTCATAATAAACGACTGATTTTTCGGTCACATAGTTCTTTAAAATATTACCTGCTGAAAGCAAACAAATGAGATTAACTGCTGAAATACTGCGTCCTCATAATCCCACACCAAGAGGGAGTTGTTTGTGGACAGACCATTACCTCAGAAAGGGTGAAGATGTGTTGTGGTAGAAATACCTGTGAAAATCAACATTAATGGTTCACACACTTGGAGTGACAGGTATATATTTTATAATCATCAAAAAGCCAACCCGCTTGGATGATTTTTTATAGTCAGGTAGCGGAATGGTAACCGCACATTATATGATCTCGTACCTTGGCGGAAAGGTTGCCTCTAAAACAACTAGGAAGGGTTCGAAACCCTTAGGGATCACCAAATTTTAAAAATAAATAAAAATGAGTAAACAATGGATTAACTCCAAAGGGAATTATTACTACAACGATATTCCCATCGTAACGGACAGTCTACCTAAGGGTGTCTATGAACTTAACTTTGATAATTTCTCAGGTGAGTTTTTCTTAACACGTATATCAGACGTATTTGAATTACCTTCAAAAGTATATGGTATTGAAAAAGGACTGGTTGACCGTATTGTTACCACATATAATCGTTTGGACAAAAACTTTGGTGTTCTTCTTAAAGGACTTAAAGGCACAGGAAAGACTGTAACTGCAAAAGAAGTTTGTAACAAATTGGATTTGCCTGTACTTCTTGTAAACAAGTCTTACGCAAACATGGGTCAATTCATAAACAGTATTGAACAAGATGTCGTTCTTTTCTTTGACGAGTTTGAGAAGACATATGAATTGAATTCATATCGTGATTATGATGAAGATGATGAACCATCTGATAAAACAGGTAGAAAAGGTGTTAATCATTTGTTAACACTAATGGATGGTGTTTTCACCTCTAAAAACAAAAGATTGTTTCTTTTAACTACAAATAAGGTATATCTACCTGACGCGATGTTGTCTCGTCCATCTCGTATTCGTTATATTAAAGAATTCAGTGACTTGACTTACGATAGTATCGTAGAAATTTTGGAAGATTCCGTTGAAGATAAAAAACTTATCCCTGGATTGGTTGAGATCCTTAAAGAACTTGAGGTGATTACCGTGGACATCGTTAAGTCTGTGGCAGAAGAAGCAAATATCTACGGTGTTGTAACTAAAGATTTCTTCGAAATATTCAACGTTTCAAGAGATGTAGAGAAATTCGATTTACTTGAGATAATCGGTAAAAACGAAGAAGTTGTGGCTGAAAATACCGAAATTAAACTTGACCACTACCACTTAGGTTATAATATCAACATAAAGAAACTTAACCTATACGGTACTGTTGAGGAAATGGACTACAATGAAAAAACCATGAGTATCAAGGAAAGAAGTACTGATAAAACCCGTAAGTTTATCTTGAGAAAGGGTAGACATATACACCAAAGTATGGTTAACGCATACTCTTAAAAAGAAACCCCGATTATATCGGGGTTTTTTGTTTTATATCTGTGGTGATGGGGTTGTTTGGTCTGTTGGTTGTGTTGTGTCTACTGTTGGTGTAGGTGTTGTAGTACCCTTAATCATTGCACTAAATTTATCGAATGTGGTAGCACCAAGACTAACACATGCTAAAGTTAAAACAGCATTAACCAATATTGGATCTGGATTTAATGACTTTGTAAAACCATTAATAAACATTGTAATACAAAGTGAAAGACCACAAATAAAACCAATTACCCTCTTAGATGATGTTGAACCGCGTTCGTCAGTCAACATCGATACAATAAAATTTTTCATGATACATTTTTTATAATAAATATTAAGTTATTTGTTTTGTTTGTTTGATATTTATTTAATAAAGTAATAATTTATGATTATTAGAGAAAGTGTAATGAAAATTCTAATTAACGAAGGTAGATTAGAAGATGCAAAGGCAAAATACCCTGGTAAGGAAGCCGGTATTGATGATTTATCAAAAAACGACCCTTCAGGTAATAACAAATATTTGGGATGGATGGCAAAAATGGTTTTCGAACAAGGTTCAATCCCAAAACATGTAATGGAAGCTATCACTTATTTCCGCGCAAACAATGTTAGATTTGAACAAAAAGATATTAATCAATATAAAACACTAAAAGATTTATTGAATGCTATAGATGTTTCCAAATCAAAGATTAGTAAAAAAGAAGTTAGAGAAGCAGGTGTTGAGAAGGTATATGAAGATGAAACTATAACTGTGGTACATCCTAAAACACATGCTGCGTCTTGTGCTTATGGTTCCAACACAAGGTGGTGTGTGACAATGAAGGATGAACCAAGTTTCTTTAGAACTTACAGTCAAAGTGGGCCTTTATTCTTTTTCATAGATAAAAGACGTTTACCTAATGAACCAAAATTACCTAGAGAAAATTATTGGAAGGTTGCCCTATATTATAATCTTGGTAGTGGTGTGAACCCAATAAATAAGATACAAAATATGGATAAACAAAGTTTTATGAATGCTTTTGGACAGTTTATTAAAACAACATTAGAATATAGATTAGAGTTCTTTAATGTGAAAGATACTAAAATTACATTAAAGACTGCTATAAAATATGTTCCTAGTATTCAACGAGCTATGCCAAAGATAGAAGAATATATGATGAAACAGGCATCGAAATTTTACGATATCATGGATGTTTGGATTAGAAATGCAAACATTGAAACTTACGGTAGACAAATACCTGGAATGAGTAAACAACTAGTTGAATTAATTAATTTATTAGACCCTGATTTTGATTTAAAAGAATTTGAGAAAAGCATTGCATCTAGAGATTGGGAGGGTATTACTAAAAGTAAAATGGTAAAACAAGGTCCAAAACCATCGTTAAAATGGTACGACGTTGAGTTGGATAAAAAAATGGATGCTGAAAGACGAAAAGGTGGGAAAGTATAATAAAATAATCAAAGAAGCTGCAGGTGTATCTTTTGAGGTACGTGAATGGGTGGATATAATATACCCTCTACTTCAAAATTTGGGTGCAAATGAACCTCGTTTAATTGTGGATGGTCAAGACTATCCTGAACAATATCAAAAATTTGGTGTTGATTATTTTGTAATTGATTTTAACACTTGGACAAACGGTTATCTTGATGAAACATCTGGATATGATGCAGATGGTAATTATGTTGTACATATAATGGTATTGGAACAATTCAGAAGCCATCCTTATATGAAAACCATTTTAAATCATGAGGTTAAACATGCTTATCAGGATTGGCAACGTAGAAGCAAAGGTCACCAAGGTATTTTTGCGACTAAAGAAGTTAAAGATGTTTACACTGGAGACTTTATTAAAGTTGTTAAAGATAGAATTAAAGTTGGTAACTTCTTTAAGGAAATATTGAAGAAGTATTATCTATTAACTGATTTGGAATTAAATGCCTTCATGGAGAATGTTTATGATAAGGACATGATAAATGATTATAAACGTATGGTATTTAATTTAACAGATTATGATGCTTATCGTAGTACATACTATGAAGACCCACGTGATTTGGAGAAGGATTGGCAAACTCTACTATCTGCTGATATACCCTTTTTAAAAAAATATAAAGATTATAAATCATTTTTAATTGCTTCAACAAAATACTTCAGAGAAAGAAGTAAAGAGATCCTACGTAAAATAGATAAGTTGGAATATGTTCATAGGGATAGAAACATTAATGAGGAGAATAATTTTGATTGGTTTAATGAAACAAGTTTATCTGAACCCGAACAATTCTTAATTAACAAATTTATGGAATGTAGGTTGGAGAAAATAGGATCCAAAAAATGGGTTGGTTATACAAGATATGTGGATAAAAACGGTAAAATTTTATTCCTAGATGATATAGATACTGGTACAAAATCACCAACTTTATGGTTTGATCATGATGAAATCTATCTAAAATTGAAGGAAATGGGTTTAGATTATGAAGAAATAAGAAAACTTTGTATTGATATGTTGTATGATACCCATAAAC